>JAESGV010000047.1_pt1:0-2500 | contig 317562 bp, 278 predicted proteins | sample 9269781 | NCBI WGS metagenome assembly JAESGV01 (sample SAMN15741586, study PRJNA653496) | algae metagenome | isolation source: Tildeniella torsiva UHER 1998/13D and co-occurring heterotrophs from... | place: Slovakia: Slovak Paradise National Park, Hrabusice, Kosice Region | collected...
CACATCGGCCGGCCTGCTGCGCTGGTTGATGGCTGCGCAGACCGGCCTCTTGCCAACCCAGCCGATCACAGCTCAGATCAACCTAGGACTCTCGTTATGGCTGGATGAGAAACGGGGGTCACGTCACCATCCTGGACTGGTTGGGGGCCAGATACAGCAACACCCCCGAAGCCGGAGCTTCGGGGGTGTCGGTGTCAGTGGGTGCGGGAGCAGGATTTGAACCTGCGACCTTCAGGTTATGAGCCTGACGAGCTACCGGGCTGCTCCATCCCGCGGCAGGGGTGGTTTGTGGAGGAAGAAGGGTTCGATAGGTTTTCATCATCGGCTGTCCGCCTGGTAGACCCGGCGGCGACCTACTCTCCCGCGCCTTGAGACGAAGTACCATTGGCTCTGGAGGGCTTAACGACCGAGTTCGGAATGGGATCGGGTGGGGAACCTCCGACATAGCCACCAGGTCAACGAGGCGGACAGCGGATGATGAGAAGACATTGTCGTGACGATCATCGGGTGATTGATGATCATCGAATGAGTTTTGCTGAGAAACGATCAAACCGATCGGATTATTAGTACCAGTAAGCTTCACGCGTCGCCGCGCTTCCACACCTGGCCTATCAACGTGGTAGTCTTCCACGATCCTCAGCGAAGCCTTGTTTTGAGGTTAGTTTCCCGCTTAGATGCTTTCAGCGGTTATCTATTCCATACTTAGCTACCCTGCTGCACAGCTGGCGCCATGACAGGTACACCAGAGGTATGTCCATCCCGGTCCTCTCGTACTAGGGACAGATCCTCTCAAGCTTCGAACACCCACGGCAGATAGGGACCAAACTGTCTCACGACGTTCTGAACCCAGCTCACGTACCACTTTAAATGGCGAACAGCCATACCCTTGGGACCTGCTCCAGCCCCAGGATGTGATGAGCCGACATCGAGGTGCCAAACTTTGCCGTCGATATGGACTCTTGGGCAAAATCAGCCTGTTATCCCTAGAGTACCTTTTATCCGTTGAGCGATGGCCCTTCCACTCGGGACCACCGGATCACTATGGCCGACTTTCGTCTCTGCTCGACTTGTCAGTCTCGCAGTCAGGCGAGCTTATGCCATTGCACTCGACGAGCGATTTCCGACCGCTCTGAGCTCACCATCGCGCGCCTCCGTTACACTTTGGGAGGCGACCGCCCCAGTCAAACTACCCACCACGCCATGTCCCGGGACCGGATAACGGTCCTCGGTTAGACGTCAACGACAGTAAGGGTGGTATTTCAAGGACGACTCCACCAGAGCTGGCGCCCCGGTTTCATAGTCTCCCACCTATCCTACACATACGGTCGCTAACGCCAAGGCGAAGCTATAGTAAAGGTTCATAGGGTCTTTCCGTCTGACCGCGGGAACCCCGCATCTTCACGGGGAATTCAATTTCACTGAGCCTGTGCTGGAGACAGTGGGGAAGTCGTTACGCCATTCGTGCAGGTCGGAACTTACCCGACAAGGAATTTCGCTACCTTAGGACCGTTATAGTTACGGCCGCCGTTTACCTGGGCTTCAGTTCGGAGCTTTCACTCCTCCCTTTAACCTTCAGGCACCGGGCAGGCGTCAGACCCTATACGTCGCATTGCTGCTTCGCAGAGCCCTGTGTTTTTGCTAAACAGTCGCTACCCCCTGGCTTGTGCCACTCAGTCCTGGTTGCCCAGGGTGAGTCACGCTTATTCCGAAGTTACGCGTGCAATTTGCCGAGTTCCTTCAGCACAGTTCTCTCAAACGCCTTGGTATGCTCTACCTGACCACCTGTGTCGGTTTCGGGTACGGTCTCTGCTGGAGTTATTTCCTGGGACGACGCCCCCGCACACACAATCCAATAAGTGGGTACGAGTTATGCCATCCGTCACTTCCAGCTGGTGCAGGAATATTTACCTGCTTCCCATCGACTACGCTTTTCAGCCTCGCCTTAGGGGCCGACTAACCCTGCGCAGATTAGCTTTACGCAGGAACCCTTGGTCTTTCGGCGAGAGTGTCTCTCACACTCTTATCGTTACTCATGTCAGCATTCTCACTTCCGATACCTCCAGCCAGGCTCACGCCTGACCTTCACCGGCTTACGGAACGCTCCGCTACCGCTTGCACAAAGTGCAAACCCATATCTTCGGCGACTGGCTTGAGCCCCGTTACATTTTCCGCGCAGGATCGCTTGATCAGTGAGCTGTTACGCTTTCTTTAAAGGATGGCTGCTTCTAAGCCAACCTCCTGATTGTCAAAGCAATCCCACATCGTTTCCCACTTAGCCAGTACTTGGGGGCCTTAGATGATGGTTAGGGTTGTTTCCCTTTTCACGACGGACGTTAGCACCCGCCGTGTGTCTGCCCGATAGTTCTCTTAGGTATTCGGAGTTTGGTTAGTATTGGTACCGCTCGCGCAGCCCGCAACCATCCAGTGCTCTACCCCCTAAGGAATTCGTCGGACGCTCTACCTAAATAGATTTCGCGGAGAACCAGCTATGTCCAAGTTT
>JAESGV010000047.1_pt1:5000-225000 | contig 317562 bp, 278 predicted proteins | sample 9269781 | NCBI WGS metagenome assembly JAESGV01 (sample SAMN15741586, study PRJNA653496) | algae metagenome | isolation source: Tildeniella torsiva UHER 1998/13D and co-occurring heterotrophs from... | place: Slovakia: Slovak Paradise National Park, Hrabusice, Kosice Region...
CTTCTTCTCCGGGTACCGTCATTATCGTCCCCGGTGAAAGAATTTTACAATCCTAAGACCTTCATCATTCACGCGGCATGGCTGCGTCAGGCTTTCGCCCATTGCGCAAGATTCCCCACTGCTGCCTCCCGTAGGAGTTTGGGCCGTGTCTCAGTCCCAATGTGGCTGATCATCCTCTCAGACCAGCTACTGATCGTCGCCTTGGTGAGCCTTTACCTCACCAACTAGCTAATCAGACGCGGGCCGCTCTAAAGGCGATAAATCTTTCCCCCGAAGGGCACATTCGGTATTAGCACAAGTTTCCCTGAGTTATTCCGAACCTAAAGGCACGTTCCCACGTGTTACTCACCCGTCCGCCACTAAGTCCGAAGACTTCGTTCGACTTGCATGTGTTAGGCCTGCCGCCAGCGTTCGCTCTGAGCCAGGATCAAACTCTCAGGTTGAGTTGACTTCTGACCTAAAGCACTAAGACCATCCCAAAGGACGTCTTGGCGTTAGTTCTACGTATTTGTTTGACGAGTTCCCACCCGTCGATCCTAAGACCGACGCATGGTATCTTTTCAAAAAGACCGCAGATAGTCAGTGTCGTATGATAGCCTCTAGGACTATCGCAAGGACACCGCCGCCTGCGTTTCTCTTTCCATATCAACAATGTCAAAGACCAGAACCGCCAAAGCGGCCCGACTTGTTTAGCGCCTCGTCGTCGGCGGAGGCGGCGATTTAGAGACCGCCGAACCTCATGTCAACCGCTCTTTTCAGAGATTTTGCAGATCCAAGACCAAGGCCTCAAAACCACAAAAAACCACCGCAAGGAAAACCAAGAGGCCTTCCTCTTAACCGTTCGGCGATTCGATTGGAGCGCGGAACCTATTGAAACCAACCCCAGAAAGCAAGAAGTTTTTCAACCCCTCAACTCCCCCAAAACTCCCGAAACCAAAGTCCCAAAAGCCTCAAAGGCCGGCCCGTCTCCGAGCGAGGCAGCCCTATACGGGCCACCCTCCTAACCCGCAACCAGATTCTGAAGGCGGAGGAAAGATTCTCACCGACTCTCGGTCGGTCGAGCCGCAGCCCCGCCGCTCAGCCCGCCGCTATATAGGTCTTGAGGCTTTCGGCCTCGCGGGCGTGTTCTTCGATCTGGCGTTTGACGAGGTCGCCGATCGAGACGACGCCGACCAGGGTCTCTCCGTCCAAGACCGGCAGATGGCGAATCCGTCGGTCCGTCATCCGGCTCATGACGACCGACAAACTTTCGCGCGGCTGGGTGAAGATGACCTTGGCGGTCATATAGTCCTGAACGGGTCGGGCGAGGGCGTTTGGGCCGTCGGCCGCCACGGCCTTGACCACATCCCGTTCCGAAAAGACGCCCACGACGGCGTCTCCGTTCTGGACCACCAGAGCGCCTACGCGTTTGGCGTCCAGCGCCTGACACGCCCGGGCCACCGTCACATCGGCGGTAATGGAATAGACGGCGTTTCCCTTGGTCTTGAGGATCTCGGCGACGAACATCGCGGCTCCTTCTCTCTGTTAGGAGACGACCGCAGGGCCGGGATGGCGACAGGGCCGCTCGGACCGATGATCGCTCAGGGACGCCGGGGAATCAAATGGCCGAATCGGCGCCGCCTGAGCGTCCCGCGTGCGACGTCGTTCCGAAAGCGCGTCCCAGGGGTCCGATCGCCAAAAGGCCGGCGAAGAAGCCGAAGGCATGGGCCTCCCAGGCGATTCGCGCGCCGTCGGCGCCGGGGGCATAGCCGATCAGGCCGGTCACGGCGTTGACCGCCATCCAGGCGATGGAAGCCGCGATCACACGCCGGTCCAACAGGCTGAGGACTCTGCCGCCCCTCCAGCCCTGTGGCGCTCCCATCAGTCGGGTCGCCCCGCCGATCAGCCCAAAGACGGCGCCCGACGCTCCCACCATCGGATCGGAAGATCCCCAATGCACCAGCCCGTAGCCCAGGGCCGCGATGACGCCACACCCTATATAGAAGAGCAGAAAGACGCTCGATCCGAAGCGTTCGCCAAAAAGCCGCGCGACCGGCGCGCCGAAGGCCAGGGCGCCGACCGCATTCATCAGGGCGTGGGCCCATCCACCGTGCAGCAGCATGGCGGTGAACAGCCCGCCCCAACGGCCGTTCTGCAGGTCGATCGGCGCAAAGGCCATGCTGGCGCCCATGTCGGGCAACTGGCGCTGAAAGAAGAACAGCACCGGCATGGACAGGGCGACCACGACCACCGACAGAGGCGCGTTGAATACAGCCTCTGATTTGGGCGGATCTGAAAGCGAGGGGCCGTCGAATCGGTCGTCAGGTTCGGACATGGTTTTCAATGGGTGACGATTTCGCCGATCTCAAGCGCTTCTTAATAACCTTAACCCAGTTTAGCGGGTGGATCGCGGTTCGATCCCTTGGTTCGTCGACGCGCAAGGAGTCCCCATGCCGGTCCAGAGGCCGATCGCCCCCCTGACGATGGCGCTTGCGGTCGTCCTGGCGGTCCCGACGCTGGCGGCCGCCCAGACCACGGGCTCGGCCGGCGCAGCGCGCTTTCAACAAGGCTATGGGGCGGCGCGAAGCGCCACCCAGGCCGCCGCGACCGGCTCGACACGCGACGCCAACGGCAACCGCATCATCGTCAACGGCCTGATCCAGTCCGGCGCCTCCTCCTATTCCAGCCAATCCGGCGGCGTAGCCTCGGCCTATGCTGGCGCCGGCGCATCGAGCAGCGGGGGCGCGGCCATCGGCGGCTCGACCGCCGTCGGCAATCAACTGAACGTGGTGGTTCAGGGCAGCTACAACACCGTCATCGTCAATTCGAAACAGACCAACAACGGCGACGTCACCGCCGGCACGGCTCTGAACGGAAGCCTCACCCTGCCATGAGCCGACCTGTCTTCATTCGCACCGGCGCTGCGTCGATTGCGGCCGCCCTGCTGCTGGCCGGCTGCGTCAGTCCGGTCGCAGGGCCATCGGGCCAGTATGCGACGCCGATCGGCAATGCGCCGGTCACCGCCAACCCGACCCCCTATTCGACCGCCCTCTACTGCCTGGCCGACTACGCCCGCCGCTATAATCTGCCCTCGCCGCGCATGGCCGTGGGGCGGATCAGCGACTATACGGGCACCGTCTCCTCCGACGGCGGGCGTCAGATCACCGGCGGCGCCTCGCTGATGGCCAACTCGGCCCTCGCCAAGGCCGGCGCGCGGATTGTTGAGCGGTACGACACCTCGGTGTCGGAGCTGGAGCTGCGCTACGCCAACAACAAGCTGATCGGCGACAGCACGCCCAGCGCCCAGGGCCCGGAAGACACCCAGTACCGCCGCATCCTGGCCGGCCAGGTGCCGGGCTCGGACTTCTACATCGTCGGCGGCATCACCGAGGTAAACTACAACATCCGCTCGGGCGGATTCGACGCCGCCGTGGGCGAGGTGGACAGCGACCGGCCCGGTTCCGGCATCGCCACCCACCGCACCTATGTGATGAACATCGCCATGGATCTGCGGCTGGTTCAGACCACGACCCTGGAGGTCGTGGACGTGGTCTCCTATCAAAAGCAAATCATCGGCCGCGAGATCTCGGCGGGCGTGTTCGACTTCCTGAACGGCAATGTCTTCGACATCTCGGCCGGGTCCGGCGGGATGGAGCCGGTGCAGCTGGCCGTCCGCGCCCTGGTCGAACGGGCCACGGTCGAGTTCATGGCCAATCTTTACGGCGCCCCCGGCCCCGAAATCTGCCTCAACGCCGCCAACGACCCGCTCGGCGATTCCACCGTCGGTCCCACCGGCGGCTATTACCCGGCTTATCCCACTACGGAGACGAACAATGGCCAGACTCGCGCCGATCCGTCTCGCTGGCATGATCGCCGCGACGGCGACGTTCGCCGCTCTCGCTACTGAGACGAGGGCCCAGCAAGCGCCGGTCTGCGACGCCCAGACCGGCTCCACCTGCACCAGCACCCAGACGATGACCGGCGAGGTCACCGGCGCGGTGAACCTGGACGTCGCCGTGGGCCAACTTCAGGTGACCAATGACGTTGCGGGCAATCTTCTGGTCGGAGGCGTCGATCAGGCGGCCGCCGACCTGACCGCGCGTCAGACCATGACGGGTCCGTCCGTCACGGCCCGCACCGCAGTGCGGGCGCCGACCGCCCATATCGAAGACGGCGCCGCCGTCGCCACCACGGCGGCGGCCAATCGGATCGCGCTCAGCGGATCGTCCGCCTCGATCACCGGCGCCCTCGACCAGTCAGCCCAGACCCCCGTCCTGGCCGAGACCGTCGCCGATATTCAATACATCCCCGCCCCCGCCGACTTTTCCGCCCATGCGGCGGCCAACCTGGTCCAGGCCTCGACCAACGGCGCCTCGCATCAGGATTTGACGGTGCGCCAGACCAACGCCCCCTCGACCATCGAGGCCCGCACCGACGTCTATGTCGACAACGCCTGGAACCTGGCCGCCCGGGCCGGCGCCGGGGGCAACCGGATCGTCCTGTCGAACGCCGGCGGCTCTCTGGTCGCGACGAGTGACCAGACCAACCAGGGCCGTGTCCGCGCAGCGGCCCGCGCCCAGACCAATTTGCAGGGCCAGACCACAGTCGCCGCCCGCGCCGTCGCCAACGAGACCGTCGCCGGCAACCAGGACATCTATTTGGAGCTGGACAACACCCAGTTGAACACCGGCGGAGTCGAAGCGACCGCGACCTATGCCGGCGTCAGCGGCTATGACGCCTATGTCGGCGCCGAAGCCGTCGGCAACAGCGTGACAGGGTACGCCTGTTCCCAGTGCGGCGGCGAGGTTCACGTGACGAACAGCCAGACCAATGACGCCAATGTCACCGCCACGACCAGTGCGACGATCGGCGCCGGCCGCGCCGCGGTCGTCGGCGCCACCGCCGTGGGCAACAGCGCGACCTTCTACGTCAGCCGACCGGGCGGTTGAGCGCATAAGGTCCGAGATCAGGCTTCTCGCCAAAAGGGCCACGCCGGCTGAACCGACGGGGCCCTTCTTAACATCTATCGGTCGTCAACTCAGTTCGGACGAACGCTGCCGCCAGCCGAAACGCCGACCGAGGCCGAGGCGCCGTTGCGGTTCGCAGACGCCGACCCATTGGCGTCAGCGTCAGCTGAGGCGCGGCGCGTGGGTGTTTGGGTCTGGGCCTGGCCTTGCCCCGAGCCCGAGGCGGAGCCGCCGCTGCTGGACAGGGCGCTGTTCAACAGGGCCGAACCCTGAGCTTGGCCTTCGCCTTGGGCGGGGCTCGCAGCGTTGGCGACGCCGTTGACGGTTCCGTTCAGCGCGCCTTGGGCCCGCCCCTGGGTGGAGGCGGCGGTCGAAGCGACGCGGTCACGGGTGTTCACCGCAGCATTCTCAGCCCTGGCGCGGTTGCGTTCGGCGGTTGCGGCGGCGCGGGCCTGAGCCTGCTGAGCGCGGCGCTCGGCGCGGGTCAGGGTCTGATTGGTGGTCGAGGCGACGCCGTCACGAATGCGCGAACCGTCGATCGCGCCCGACACGCCTCCGGTCAGAGAGCCGGCGCCACCGATCTGGCCGCCGGTCATGCTTCCGACCTGGCCGCCCAGGCCGCCGGCCAAACCACCGGTCAGGCCGCCGGAACCGCCCAGGACCTGAGCTTGCGATGCGCCGGCCAGAGCCAGGCCGAAAGCGACGGTCGCGGTCATCAGGGTCTTCTTCATCGTCAATCTCCTGCATGTCTCGGGCATCTCGCCCTCGCAGTGTCCAACGACCGGCCGTCGAGATTTCATCCCGACCCTTCGATATTTTATCGAGCCAGCCGTCCGCGCGCACCCATCGTCTGCGGCGCCGCGCGAGATCCGACGCCCACCAAGCCCTGGCCGTAGACGGCGTCGCGGCCGCGCGCCCCCAAGTCGGCGGCGCTGCGCGCCAAGGCGGCCTGACCCTGGCGCGCTACAAGTCCAGCCACGATGGGGGCGGCGAAGGAGGTTCCCCGCACGCTGGTCCAGCGGCCGGCGGGCGCCGCGGCGGCCATGTCGGCGCCCGGAGCGGCGAAGGCGACCTGGGGGCCGCGCGCCGCCTCCGGCAGAACCTGGTCGCGGGCGTTCACGGCCGTGACGCCGATCACCCCGTCATAGGCGGCGGGATAAAGCGGCGGGGCGGCCGGGCCGTCATTGCCCACCGCCGCCACCACCGTCAGACCCCGCGCCTGGGCCCGCTGGATCGCGCGTTCGACCAAGGCGTTGCGCGGGCCGACCAGGCTGACGTTCACCACCCCGACCCTCTGTTCGATCATCCAGGCCAGGGCCTGGGCCAGGGCGGTCGATGAGCCGCCCTCCGCTTGGCCGCCATAGATGTCGGCGACGCGCAGATCGGCGCCCGGCGCGCCGCCAGCGAACGGGCCGCTGCGCCCGACCATCAAGGAGGCGACGGCCAAGCCATGCGCGCCCATGCGCGGCGGCCCGGCGAAACCCCGCTGCACGACCTGCGATCCGACGAGAGCCGGATGGGTCGCCTCGACGCCGGTGTCGATCAGACCCAGCTTAGGGCCGGCGTCTCCACCAGCGCTTGAGGATTGCTTCGCGAGCCCGCCCTCCTCCGATGACACGGCGCCGGCCGTGTCGTGGATATGGTTGAAGGTCACGTCAGCCTGTGGGTCCAATCTCTTCAAACGCGCGACAGCCCGCGCAAGGGACAGGCCGCGCGGCGGGGAAAGGACCAGGCTGGTCAGTTCAAGAGCCTCAAGCCGCTCCTCCCGCAGAACGGTGAAACCTGCGCTCGTCGCCAGAGCGCGGGCGGCGGGCGACAGGTCCAGGGCCACGATCTCGCCACGCACCACGGGCCAGCCCTGGGGGTCGGCCTCCAGCGCCCCGTTGGAACGCCGCACGAGTTGCGTCAGACGCGCCGGCGCCCTCAGGGCTTGATCGATCCCCTGGCGTCCCAGGCGATCAACCTCGTCCAGACCCGGCAGCCGCTCCGTCAGACGGTCAGGCAGACGATCCGGCAGACTTTGCCCCACGCCCGGAATTGTGGGAACCGGCAAAGATCCGATCTGGGCCTGGGCCGGTGCAGCGGTGGTCAGCGGCGTCAGCCCCAGCGCCGCCAGGCCGATCAACGCCAAGGTCCGTTTCCACCGCATCATCCACTCCTTCCGGCCCCGCGCCACTTCGTCCTTGCGTCGGGCGGCGTTCCGTTCTCGATATGCCATGGATGAAACGCCTGGGCTCGTTCGTTTCATCCCGCATGGAAAAGGACGACACGTGGACGATTTTCAGACGGGGCTGGTGGAGCTTCTGCCGCGCCTGCGCCGATTCGCCCGCATCCTCCGCCCCCACGACGCAGACGCGCAGGATTTGGTGCAACAGACGGTGGAACGCGCCCTGGCGTCGCGGCGCGGTTTCAAGACCGGCACGCGGCTGGACAGTTGGACCTTCACCATCATGAGACGGATCGCCATAGACGACGGTCGCGCACGCCAGCGCTGGGGCCGGGTCCTGACGCCCGAGGACGAGGCCACGGCCCGTGTGCCCGACGCCGCCCAGGCGGACGAAGGTCTGCGCGCCGACGCCCGGCTGGTGCGCGACGCCATCCACGCCCTGCCCGAGGATCAGAAACATGCGGTCGCCCTCGTCCTGGTCGAGGGCCTGTCCTACGCCGAGGCGGCCCAGGTTCTGGGCGTGCCCGCCGGCACCCTGACCAGCCGTCTTGTGCGCGGCCGTCAGACCTTGATGCAGACGTTGGCCGAGCAGGGAGTGACGGGATGAACATCGACGATGAAACCCTGATGCGTTGGACCGACGGCGAACTGGCGCCCGATGCGGTCGCACGGCTGGAAGCGGCGGCCCGGACCGACTCCGCCCTGGCCGAACGGATGGCGACGGCGCGACGGTTGCGCGCGGCGACGCAGGCGGCCTTTCTGGTCCAGGTCGATCCCCGCGACCGTGATCTGTCGCGCCTGATCGCCAATGGCGGCCACGTCCGCGCAGCGCCGTTGGCGGGTTTGAAAGCCTGGTTGTCCCAAGCCCTCGCGCCGCGCCAGGCGCCGATCTGGGGCGGGCTGGCTGCGGCGGCCTTCGTCGCCGGGGTGCTGATCGGGCCGGGCCTGAACAGCGGCTCCGGCATCCGTGTCGCCGAGGACGGCGTCCTTGCCGACAGGGATCTGGTCAAGGTCTTGGATCGCCGCCTCGCGTCAGAGGGGGCGGACAACGCCGGTCGGGCCGTCGGTCTGACCTTCCAGGACGGAGAGGGCCGCTGGTGCCGCACGTTCCAGGCTCGAGACGACGGGCTGGCGGGCCTGGCCTGTCGCCGGTCGGACGGCTGGACCGTCCAGGCCCTGGCGCCCCTGTCGAGTCCAATGGGCGAAGTCCGCACGGCCTCGTCCGACACCCCCGCCGCCGTCCTTAGCGCGGTCGATGCCCTGATCGCCGGTCCCTCCGCCGACGCCGTCACTGAGGCGCGCGCCCGCGACGAAGGCTGGCGCTAGTCCGCGAACGGATTCCCTCTTCAAATTCACCGCTTGCAAAGCGCCTTCGACCCCGGAGGGGGCGTCGGGCGGTGCAAAAGGTCGCCTTGCCCTCGCCCCCACGCTCCCCTACTGCGGACAAAAGCCGCTCCGTCGGGGGTTGCGGCGTTGGGAGTGAGTTCATGCGTTCTGCGCGTCGTCTGCTGCTGCTGGCAGCCTCCGGGTTGGCTCTGTCTGCGGGGGCCTTCAGTGTTCCCGCCCTGGCTCTGGCGGCTTCCCCCGCCGCCGTTCAGGTGGAAGGACAGGTCGCGCCGTCCGATCCTTGGGCCCAGTCCGCCAGCGACGTTCCGGCCGATCCGGCGGTGCGGTACGGCCTGTTGCCGAACGGAATGCGCTACGCCCTGATGCACAACGCTACCCCGCCCGGCCAGGCGTCGTTCCGGCTGCGGATCGACGCGGGCTCGCTGATGGAGCGGGACGACCAGAAGGGCCTGGCCCACTTCATGGAGCATATGGCCTTCAACGGGACCAAGGACATCCCCGAGAATGAGATGCTGCGGATTCTGGAGCGGCTGGGCCTGGCCTTCGGGGCCGACACCAACGCCTTCACCAGCTTCGACCAGACCGCCTATATGCTGGAGCTGCCCAACACCCAGGACGAGACGGTCGATACGTCGCTGCGGGTCATGCGACAGATGATGGGCGACGCCCTGATGGCGCCGGAGTCCATCGACGCCGAGCGCGGCGTGATCGAGGGCGAGGAACGCAGCCGCAACAGCCCGCAGATGCGGGTGCTGAAGACCCAGCTGGCCCTCTTGGCGCCGGGCCAGCGCCTGTCGCAACGCCTGCCGATCGGCGACCTGGAGGTGATCCGCACCGCGCCGCGCGAGCGCTTCGTGGACTTCTATGACGCCTACTATCGCCCGTCGCGGGCGACCTTCATCGCCGTGGGCGACTTCGACCTGGACGCCATGGAGACCAAGGTGCGCGGCGCCTTCGCCGACTGGACGCCCAAGGCGGCGGACGGGCCCGAGCCCGACCTGGGCCAGGTGCAGCCGCGCCAGCCCCAGACCAGCATCATTGTGGAGCCGGGCGTGCAGTCGTCGATCCAAATCAACTGGATCAAGGCGCCGGACCTGGACCCCGACAGCTTCAACGAGCGGGCCGAGGACATTCGCCGCAGCCTGGGCCTAGCCGTGCTGAACCGACGGCTGGGCGAGATGGCGCGGGCCGACAATCCGCCCTTCCTGGGCGCCGGCGCCGGCTATCAGTCGCTGTTCGACAGCCTGGACGCCGGCGTCCTGTCGGTCAGCTTCACCCCGGGCCAGTGGAAGCGCGCCCTGGAGACCGTCGAACAGGAGGCGCGCCGCCTGACCCAATACGGGGTGACCGCGCCTGAACTTCAGCGCGAGATCACCGAATACCGCACCTCGCTGCAGAACGCCGTCGCCACCGCAGCGACCCGCTCCACCCCCGCCCTGGCCGGCGCCCTGCTGAACGCCGTCAACAGCGACACGGTCTTCACCGCGCCCCAGCAGAGCCTGGACCAGTTCGAACGGATTGTCGCCGACCTGACGCCTGAACAGGTAGACGCCGCCGTCCGCCCGGTATTCGAAGGCCAGGGGCCGCTGGTGCTCTTCACCAGCCCGGTCCCGGTCGAGGGCGGCGAGGCGGCCGTCACGGCCGCCCTGGAGGCGTCGCGTCAGGTTCCTGTGGCGGCTCCGGCCGATCAGGCGGCCCTGGAATGGCCCTATGCCGACTTCGGTGCGGCGGCGGCCCCGTCGTCGCGCACAGAGGTGTCGGACCTGGGGGCCGTGCTGGTGCGCTTCCCCAACGGCACGCTGCTGAACATCAAGAAGACCGACTTCCGTGACGATCAGATCCTGATCAGGGCCAAGACCGGCATCGGCTCCCTGGGGCTGCCGACAGACCGGTTCTCGCCCCTGTCCCTGGCCGATACGGTGCTGAACGCCGGGGGCCTGGGCAAGCTGACGGTGGACGAGGCGGATCGGGTCCTGGCGGGTCATGTGATCAACACCTCGGTCAGCCAGGGCGAGGACGGCTATGTCTTCAGCGGCTCGACCCGGCCTGAAGATCTGGCGCTGGAGCTTCAGGTGCTGACCGCCTTCCTGACCGATCCGGGCCTGCGCCCCGCCCCGCTGCAGCGCGCCCAGGCGGCCTATCCCCAAACCCTGGAGCAATTGACGGCCACCCCCGGCGGCGCCTTTGCGGTGAAGGGCGGCGCGATCCTTGCCGGGGGCGACAAGCGCGCCGCCACGCCGACGGTCGAGGAGTTCCAGTCGGTTGAGATCGAGCCGCTGCGCGAGCAGATCAAGGCCGCCCTGGCCTCCGGCCCGGTCGAGATCACCGTCGTCGGCGATGTGGACGTGGATGCGGTGATCGCGGCCGTGGGCTCGACCTTCGGCGCCCTGCCCGCCCGCGGCGCGGCGCCGACGCCGCCGGCCGGTTCGGCCGAACGGCGCTTCCCCGCGCCCACGGCGACCCCGGTCCGGCTGACTCACACCGGCCAGGCCGAACAGGCCCTGGGCGTCGTGGCCTGGCCGACGACGGACCAGATCGGCGACCGCACCACCTCGCGTCAGCTGTCCCTGCTGTCGGCGGTGCTGCAGCTGCGGCTCAACGAAGACATCCGCGAGAAGCAGGGTCTGGCCTATTCGCCCAACGCCGGCTCCAGCACCTCCGACGTCTTCCCCGGCTACGGCTATATGGTCGTGGCGGCCGAGACGGCGCCGGAGTCCCTGCCGAAACTGTTCACCGCCGTTGACGCCATCGCCGCCGATCTGCGCGACAATCCGATCGGTGAGGACGAACTGAACCGCGCCCGCCGCCCGGCGCTGGAGCGTCTGCGCCGCAGCATGGCCGACAACGGCTATTGGCTGACCCAGTTGTCCGAGGCCCAGTCGGACCCCGCCTCGCTGGACCAGACCCGCAACAATATCGCGGTACTGGAAGCCGTCACAGCGGCCGACCTGCAACGGCTGGCGCAGCATTATCTGAAGCCGGACACGGCCTGGCGCGCCGAGGTCGTCTCGGACAAGCTGGCCCAGTAAGAAAAACGGCCCCGGTTCGAAAGAGCCGGGGCCGAGCCCTTTCCAGGGCAGTTTTCAGGATCATCGACGGAGACGTCGACGCCCCCATATCTCGCACGCGGCGCCTGAGCCGAGGCTGAACGGGGCGTGTCAGCTCCGGTTCAGAAGACCCGGCCGCCGACGCCGCCGTCCAGGGTGATGGCGCCGGTGACGACCGTCGCGCTCTGCACCTCTTCGCGGTATTCGGTGTATTCTTCCTCGCGATACATCGTCAGGATCTTCACCCCGGCGCCGTAGCGACGCAGCAGGGAGCGCTCGTTGCAGTCGCGCTCGGGCTTTTCGGGGCGGCATTCCAGCCGACCTTCGCCGCCGAACCACAGGGCCTCGTGCTTGTTGCAGGTCAGGGTCGTGCCGTGGTCGAATTTGATCTCACCCTCATAGTCGGCGATCGTCGCCTGAAGCCAGGTGCCGGCCAGGCAGCGGTAGATTTCGCCCTCATAGCCGTCGGCGATCTCGCGGTCCGGCTTCACCTGAGAGGCGGGATGCGGCACCTGGCGATCGTCGATACAGACGGCCTGGATCACCACGCGCTTCATCATCCGGCGATAGGCGGTGAAGGGCGTCCGCACCGTCTGGGCCAGACCCTCGACGGCCAGGCCCTGAATGGTGGTCGGATAGGGTTGGTCGACGGTCACATAAGCCGCACCGCCGCCCCCCCCGTAGCCATAGCCGCCCGCGAACCCGCCGGCTCGCGCGTTGATATAGGCCCGCGCGCCAGCGTTTGCGTTGGCGCCGGCGTTGGCGGACGCACCGGCGTTCACATTGACGTTCACATTGACATTGGTGTTGGACGACCAGTGGCCCCCGCCCCCGCCGCAGGAACCGCCGTCTCCGCAAGAGGGCGGGGGCGGGGGCGGCGGCGGCTCGCAGCAGGGCGGCGGCGGCGGCTCGCAGGCCGGTTGGCCGCAGCTCTGGGCGGCAGCCGCGCCGGCGACGCCCAGCATGGCCGCGCCGGCCGCCAGACCCAGCATCCAATTCCTGATCCGCTGCCGCATCGGCGGGACTCCCGAACGAATTCTCATCTCGCCCGAACAGACTTCCGGACGATCCAAACTTAACCAAGACGGCAAAAGCCTTTCGTTTCCGTTGAGACGCGGCGGTGTTCGGGATGGCGCAATGCCGCATCCGTCTGCTAGACCGCCTCCACAATGACCGTCCGCGTCCTCATTCGCCTGATTTCGATTAGCCGCCCGGCGTAGCGCCTCTGGGCCCTTGGCCCCGTGCACGCCGGGAACGACCGCCCCTAGAGGGTGAAACCGCCCTCAAACAGCGCGGAGCGCGAGAGGGCGAACGAAGACAGCGAACGCTCACCCCACGACGCCGAGACGACCCATGGCCGACGCCACCGACACCACCGACACCCCCTCCGGCCGCGACTATCGCGACACCGTCTTCCTGCCCGAAACGCCCTTCCCCATGCGGGGCGGCCTGCCGCAGAAGGAGCCGGCGATCCTGGAGCAGTGGGGCGACCTGTACGGCGCCCTGCGCGCCGAGCGGCAGAAGCAGAACGCGCCCCTGTTCGTCCTGCACGACGGCCCGCCCTACGCCAACGGCGACATCCACATCGGCCATGCGCTGAACAAGACGCTGAAGGATTTCGTGGTCCGCAGCCGTTTCCTGCTGGGATATGACGTCGATTACGTGCCCGGCTGGGACTGCCACGGCCTGCCGATCGAGTGGAAGATCGAGGAACAGTTCCGCGCCAAGGGCCGCCGCAAGGACGAGGTGTCCAAGGACGAGTTCCGCGCCGCCTGCCGCGACTACGCCGGCAAATACATCGACCTGCAGCGCGACCAGTTCCTGCGCCTGGGCGCGGTCGGCGACTTCGCCAACCGCTACGCCACCATGGACTTCAAGTCGGAAGCGGCCATCGTCGCCGAGTTCCACAAGTTCAAGAACTCGGGCCAGCTGTATCGCGGCTCCAAGCCCGTCATGTGGTCGCCGGTCGAGCGCACCGCCCTGGCTGACGCCGAGATCGAGTACCACGACCATGTGTCGCCGACGATCTGGGTCAAGTTCCCGGTCACGGGCGCATCCGACGACCATCCCGACGACCTCTTGTCCTTCCGCAGCGGCACGCCCTCGGTCGTGATCTGGACCACCACCCCCTGGACCATCCCCGCCAACCGCGCGATCAGCTACGGCCCTGAGATCGCCTATGGCCTGTATGAGGTCACGGCCATGGAAGAGGGTCTGGAGTTCGCGCCCTGGGCCAAGCCGGGCGACCGCCTGATCGTCGCCGACAAGCTGGCCGAGGATGTGTTCAAGGCGGCCAAGATCGCCGCCTGGACCCGTGTCTACGACATCAATCCGTCGGGCCTGGAATGCGCCCACCCGCTGGCCGCGCTCGACAGCGGTTACGGCTTCTCCGTGCCCCTGCTGGCCGGCGACCACGTCACCGACGACGCCGGTACGGGCTTCGTCCACACGGCGCCGGGCCACGGCGCCGACGACTTCGAGGTGTGGAAGGCCCACGGTCATCACGAGGTGCCGGATACGGTCGATCCGGACGGCGCCTATTACCCCCACGTCCCCCTGTTCGCCGGGCTGAAGGTGCTGGAGACCGAGGGCAAGAAGACCGGCAAGTTCGGTCCCGCCAACGGGGCGGTGATGGAGAAGCTGATCGAGGCCAGCAACCTCTTGGCGCGCGGGCGGCTGGAGCATTCCTATCCGCATTCCTGGCGGTCCAAGGCGCCGATCATCTTCCGCAATACGCCCCAGTGGTTCATCCGCATGGATCAACCGCTCGCCTCGGGCGACACCCTGCGCGAGACGGCGTTGAACGCCATCGACGACACCGCCTTCCATCCGGCGGCGGGCAAGAACCGCATCCGCTCGATGGTCGAGGGTCGTCCCGACTGGCTGGTCAGCCGCCAGCGCGCCTGGGGCACGCCGCTGGCCATGTTCGTCGACAAACAGACCGGCCAGCCCCTGCACGATCCGGAGGTCGACGCCCGCATCGTCGCGGCCGTGGCCGAACACGGCGCCGACATCTGGTTCACCGCCCCCGACAGCGACTTCCTGGGCGCTCACGACCCGGCCCGATACGAAAAGGTCGAGGACATTCTGGACGTCTGGTTCGACTCCGGTTCGACCCACGCCTTCACCCTGGACCCGCGCCTGCCCGAGCACGGCTATGCGGGCGACCGCCCGGCGCATTGGCCGGCCGACCTCTATCTGGAAGGGTCGGACCAGCACCGCGGCTGGTTCCAGTCGTCGCTGCTGGAAGGTTGCGGCACCCGTGGCCGCGCCCCGTTCAGGGCGGTCCTGACCCACGGCTTCACCCTCGACGAGAAGGGGGAGAAGATGTCCAAGTCCAAGGGCAATACGACCGATCCCCTGACCATCATCAAGGAGAGCGGCGCCGACATCCTGCGCCTTTGGGTCAGCCTGGTCGACTATTCCGAGGACCAGCGGATCGGCAAACAGATCCTCCAGACCACGGTCGACGCCTATCGCAAGCTGAGGAACACGGTCCGCTATCTGCTCGGCGCCCTGTCGGACTTCGACGAGGCCGAGCGGATCACCCAATACGACCAGTTCCCGCCTCTGGAGAAGTTCATCCTGCACCGCCTGTGGGAGCTGGACGCCCATGTGCGCCAGGCCTATGCCGAATACCGGTTCCAGGACGTGGTGCGCCCCGTGCTGGAGTTCTGCTCCAACGACCTGTCGGCCCTGTATTTCGACATCAGGAAGGACAGCCTGTACTGCGACCGCCCCGACGCCCTGCGCCGCCGGGCCTGTCGCACGGTGATGGACGAGGTGTTCGCCCGCCTGACCGCCTGGCTCTCGCCGCTGACGCCCTTCACCATGGAAGAGGCCTGGACCACGCGGTTCCCGGAAGGTGGGAGCAACTGCCTGCGGGTGATGCCGGAAACGCCGGCGGAGTGGGAGAATGCGGCCGAGGCGGCTCGGTGGGCGAAGATCAACACCGTCCTGGAAGTCGTCAACGAATCCCTGGAGGCCGCCCGTCGCGACAAGCGGATCGGCGGGGCGCTGGACGCCTGGCCCACCGTAACGGCCCCGGCCGGGACCTTCGCCCCGTTCGACGGCCTGGACGCGGCCGAGATTTTCCGCACCTCTGGCGCGGAACTGGTCGAAGGCGAGGCCCTGGCCGTAACCGTGAACCTGGCCGAGTATCCGAAATGCGCCCGTTCGTGGCGGCGCGTGCCGGATGTCGGCTCCGACCCCGACTATCCCGACCTGTCGGCGCGCGACGCCGACGCGGTCCGGTACTGGGACCAGACGCGGGGCTGACCTCAAGATCCTCCCCCGCTTGCGGGGGAGGTGGGCCGGCGTCCGCGCAGCGGACCAGGCTCGGAGGGGGAAGTGTCGCTCAGGAAGAAGACCTCCCTCATCGTCAGGCGTGTCGTTGCGCGCCGGGAAGGTCTGAACGCGACACTGCGTCATCTTGAAAAAGCGGCCTGCGGCCACCAACTGCGACGTCTCCGAACAGCGCGCCCTTCCCCTTCGCAGGAGCCCCGATGACGCATGCCGACAGCCTGATTCTCACCCTGGTCGGAGGCTTCGTCCTCGCCTTCGTGTTCGGCATGTTGGCCAATCGTCTGAAACTGTCGCCTCTGGTCGGCTATCTGGTCGCGGGGATCGTCGTCGGTCCCTATACGGCGGGGTTCGTCGCCGATCTGGAACTGGCGCCCCAGTTGGCCGAGATCGGCGTGATCCTGCTGATGTTCGGCGTCGGTCTGCATTTTTCGCCCAAGGATTTGATGCAGGTGCGCAAGGTCGCCGTGCCCGGCGCCCTAGTCCAGATCGCCGCCGCCACCGCCCTGGGCTGGGTCCTGGGCCGGACCTTGTTGGGCCTCGGCGACGTCGAGGCCCTGCTGATGGGCTTCTCCCTTTCGGTCGCCTCCACCGTCGTTCTGCTGCGGGCGCTGGAAGAGCGCAAACAGGTCAAGGGCGAAATCGGGCGGATCGCCGTCGGCTGGCTGATCGTCGAGGACATGGTGATCGTCATCGCCCTGGTCATGCTGCCGATGATCCTCGTCCCGGCCGGAACCCAGGCCGACCTGGGCGCCCTGGGCATGAACATCGGCTGGACCCTGTTGAAGGTAGGCCTGTTCGTCGCCGGCATGCTGGTGGTCGGCGGGCGTCTGATCCCCTGGCTCCTGGTGCGGATCGCCCATACCCGGTCGCGCGAACTCTTCACCCTGGGCGTCCTGGCGATCGCTCTGGGCATCGCCTGGCTGGCCTATTATCTGTTCCATTCGTTCGCCCTCGGCGCCTTCCTCGCCGGGCTGGTCATGAACGCCTCTCCCCTTGGGCATAATGCGGCCGAACGGTCCCTGCCCCTGCGGGACGCCTTCGCCGTCCTGTTCTTCGTCTCGGTGGGCATGCTGTTTGACCCGATGATCCTGGTGCGCGATCCGCTGGCGGTTCTGGGCGTCCTGGCCATCGTCATCGTCGGCAAGTCGCTGGCGGCCCTGGTCATCACCCACGCCTTCAAGCTGGATCGCTCGACCGGCCTGACCGTCGCGGCCTCCCTGGCCCAGATCGGCGAATTCTCCTTCATCCTGGCGGCCCTGGGCGTCTATCTGGGGGCCATGAGCCGAGAGACCCACGATCTGATCCTGGCGGCGGCCCTGCTGTCGATCTCGCTGAACCCCTTCGTCTTCCTGCTGACGGATCGGATGGGAGGGCGGCCCCGCCCGCCCGTCGCCGGCTCGCCCGAGGCCAAACAGGCGGCGATCGACCACGCGGCGGAAAAGGCCGCATCGAATCCGGCCACCGCCTGAGCCGACGCCTCTTGGCGGGCGCTCGGGATCGTCGTTAACTGCGGCCATGGACGAGACCCTTTCAGCCCAGGCGGTGCTTCACTACGGCGACGGGGAGTTCGCAGTGCTGAAGCCCGGCCGTTTCGTGCGCTGCGCCGTGACGGAGAAGCCCATTCCCCTGGAGGTGCTGCGGTACTGGAGCCCCAGCCGGCAGGAAGCCTATTTCGGCCCAGCCGAGTTCATCGCCCGGATGCAGCCTGAATGATCGGCCGCCGGCCGCTGCTGCTGGGCCTGGCCGCTGCGGTTGCGACGCCCCGCGGCCTGGGCGCCGCCGCGCGCGGCGAGACGCCGTCCGCCCTGCCCCTGGCGATGAACGGCGCCTGGCGACAAGGCGGCTACGCCCTGGGTCGCACGGCGCCGCGCGCCCTGATCTTCGTGGACGGAGATGCCTTGAGCACCGCCTCCGCCGACGGCCTGTTCATCGTGGGCTTTGACCGAGACGCCGCCGCAGAGGTGGACATCGAAGCCCGCGACGGCGCGCAATCCACCCGACGCCGCATCGCCGTGGCCCCCTATGACTTCCCCTCGACACGGATCGACGGCCTGCCGCCGGCCACGGTCGAGCCCAGCGATCCGGCCCTGCTGGAGCGCATTCGCCAGGAGGTCTTGGTCAAGACCGAGGCCTTCGCCAGCCGGGCTGATACGGACGACTTCCGCGACGGCTTCGTCTGGCCGCTGGAGACCTATCGCGTCTCCAGCGCCTGGGGCGCCCAGCGCGTTTTGAACGGCACGCCCGCGCGGCCCCATTACGGCGTCGATCTGGCCGCGCCGATCGGAACCGTCATTCGGGCGCCGGCCGACGGCCGCGTGATCTTCACCCGGCCCGACATGCATTTCGAGGGCGGTCTGACCCTGATCGATCATGGTCAGGGGCTGATCAGCGCCTATCTTCACCAGTCGCAGATCGACGTCGCGGCCGGTCAGACCGTTCGTCGCGGCGATCCGATGGGGCGGGTCGGCATGAGCGGCCGCGCGACCGGCCCGCACCTGTGCTGGCGCTTGAAATGGCGCGACCGCAACCTGGACCCCTCGCTTCTGATCGGCGCCCGGCCGCCCGAGCGCCTGGCCTGATTCGCGGCCGCTTGCCTGCCTAAGGGAAATCCCTTATATTGCGCCTTCGTGCTAGGCGGGGGGCCGAATGCCGCATCTTCAATCGCTGAATGTGCTGCTGGTCGATGACAATCAGCACATGCGCACCATCGCAGCGGCCGTCCTGCATTCCGCCGACATCCACCGGGTGTATGAGGCCGGCGACGGGGCGGAAGCCTTCGAGGTTTTGCGCCGTCAGCCCATCGACCTGGCTCTGGTCGATTACAACATGTTCCCGATGGACGGGGTCGAGTTCACCCGGCGGGTCCGGAACCGCCCCGACAGCGCCAACATCTATCTGCCCATCATCATGATGAGCGGCCATGCCGAGAAGCACCGCGTCTACGCCGCCCGCGACGCCGGGGTCACCGAGTTTCTGGTCAAGCCGATCACGGCCAAAGCCATTCTGGACCGGATCAACGCCGTCATCTTCCGACCCCGTCCGTTCGTGAAGACCGCCACCTATTTCGGACCCTGCCGCCGTCGCCGCGAGGCCGACGACTACTGCGGCCCGTTCCGCCGTTCCGCCGACGGGGCGGCCGCTTCCAACGCGGCGTAAACCCGGTCGGGCCACCGTTTGTGGACCCAGAACCAGTCTTCGGGAACTTCGCGCACCCGGTCTTCGACGAAGCGGTTGGCGGCCTGGATTCCGGCCAGGACGGCGGCGGCCTTGTCTTCGGTTTCACGCACTGTGATCGGCTCATGGGCGGTCACGCGAAAGCGCGCCCCAGGCAGCCGCACCACCGACAGCGGCTGCATCACGGTTCCGAACTTCAGGGCCAGCCGCGCCGCGCCCGGCGAGGCGTTGACGGGCTGACCGAAAAACTCGACCTCCGGCCCCTGATTGTATTTCTGGTCGACCAGCAGGGCGATGGAATCGCCCCGCTTCATCCCGGCCATCAGATCGCGCGTCCCGTCCCCCTTGGGCGCGAACAGCCGGATGCCGTAACGCTCTCGGCTCTTGCGGATCTGGGCGTCGACATAGGGATTGTTGGCGGCGCGATAGGTGACTTGGCACGGCACGCCCGAGGCCATGATGACCGCCGCCATGACTTCGAAATTGGCCAGATGGCCCGAGATCAGGACTGCGGGGCGCCCGCTGTCGCGCAGAGCGTGCAGCCGCTCCATCCCCACCACCTCGACCCGCCCACCGGCCGGGGTCAGCTGATCCATCACCGCCAGTTCGGCGAAGGTGCGGCCCGTGCGGTCCCACTGTTCGCGCGCCAGGGCCTCGCGACGATCCGGCGGCATCTCGGGAAAGGCGATGCGCAGATTTCGCATTACCGTCTTCTGCGTACCGGTCAGCGGCCCCAGGGTCCTCAGCAACCAGCCCCCCAGGGCCGAGGCCCGCTCGACGCCCAAAAGGCGCAGGAAGGCGAACAGGGCCTGAAAGCCGACGGCCTCTAGGCGCCAGATGACGTCCTGCTTCCAATCTGTGGCGCGACCGCCCCTTGGGCCGTCTGCGCGCGTGTCTTCACCAGGCAATCGTCAATCCGCCGTCCACCACCAGGGTCTGTCCGGTCACATAGGCCGAAGCAGGGCTGCACAGATAGACCGCCGTGCCCGCGATTTCATCGGGCTGGCCGATCCTTTTCAGCGGCGCCGGCTCAGTGACGGTCTTCAGCAGCTCCGGATTCTCCCACAGATATTTGGCGAAGTCGGTCTGGACCAGGCCCGGCGCAATGCAGTTGACGCGCACATTGGACGGCCCCCACTCCACGGCGAGATTACGCACCAGCTGCATGTCGGCGGCCTTGGAGATGTTGTAGGCGCCGATCAGGGCGTTGCCGCGCAGGCCTCCGATCGAGGAGATCACCAGGATGGCGCCGTCCTTGCGCTCCACCATCTGGGGGGCGACCATCTGGATCAGCCAATGGTTGGAGATGACGTTGTTCTGAAGGATCTTTTCGAACTGCTCGTCGGCGATCCCGGCCATCGGCCCGGCGTAGGGATTGGTCGCGGCGTTGCAGACCAGGATGTCGATTCGGCCGAAGGCGGCGTTGGTTTCATCGACCAGCCGTTGCAGGTCTTCCTTGGAGGCGATGTTGGCCGGAACCGCGATGGCGCGGCCGGCTCCGTACTTTGCGTTGATCTCGGCGGCGGCCTCATCGCAGGGTCCGGCCTTGCGCGAGGATATGACGACCCGGGCGCCGTGTTCGGCCAGACGCTCGGCTATGGCCTTGCCGATGCCGCGCGATGAGCCGGTGATGATGGCGACCTTGCCGGTGAGATCGAACAGTTCCATTGCGTTTCCCTTGAGTTTCGCCGGGTTATTTGCAGCCCGGCTCTAGCCGAACGCCATTGATAGCCTGATACTCAGGCGATTCCATCCGGGAGTGGCCACCGCCAGCCGATGCGCAACCTGACCACGGGCTTTCTCTACTTCGCCTATCTGTTCCTCGGCATGACCGTGGGGGCCTTCCTGTGGCGTGCGGGTTTGGGCGCCGGCGCAGGCGTGGCGGGGGCGATCGGGGCGCTTGGCCTGTTGGGCGCCTTCCACGGCATCGTCACCGGCATGGCGGCGCGCCGCGCTCTGAAGAAGGAAATCGACCAGGTGCGCGAGGCGCATCGGCTGCTGGCCGATGCGATGGAATCGACGCAGGGCGCCCTGACCGAACTGGCCCAGGCCATTGAAAGCGGCGCCCTGTCGGACACCGACGCCCTGACCGGCGAGGTTCGGATGCTGGAGACCCTGGTCCAGCAGATGAGCGACAGCATCGACCAGCGTCTGGCCAGCGCGCCCAGTCTGGGCGTCGAGACCTTCGAAGGCCGCCGCCAGGCCCAGTCCAACGTTCTGCTGCGGACCATCCACGAGGCGCTGAGCCAGGGGCGGGTCGATCTGTATCTTCAGCCCGTCGTCTCCCTGCCGCAACGCCGCACCCTCTTCTATGAGAGCTTCACCCGCCTGCGCGACGCCAGCGACCGGGTGATGATGCCGGCGGAGTATCTGTCCCTGGCGGAGGGCGAAGGCCTGGTGCCGGCGATCGACAATCTGCTGCTGTTCCGCTGCGCCCAGATCGTGCGCCGGCTGTCGCGCCAGGACCGTAAGGTCGGGGTCTTCTGCAACGTCGCCCTGACCTCCTTGGGCGATGAGACCTTCTTCCCGCGCTTCCTGGACTTCCTGAACGAGAACCGCGACCTGAACCAGGCCCTGATCTTCGAACTGGGCCAGGCGACCTTCGACGCGCGCGGCGCGGTCGAGGCTCGCAACATGGCCAAGCTGGCGGACCTGGGCTTCCGCTTTTCGCTGGACAAGGTCCAGACCCTGGACCTGGACTTCGCCGATCTGCAGCGTTCGGACGTGAAGTTCATCAAGGTGGCGGCCGATCTGCTGATCGAGCAGCTGCTGGACCTGGACGGCGGCGCGCCCTTGCGCTCCATGCCCGACATTCAGGCGGCGGATTTCGCCGCCTTGACCCGCCGCTACGGCGTCGAGGTGATCGCTGAAAAGGTCGAGGCGGAACGTCAGGTCGTCGATATCCTCGAACTGGACGTCGCCATGGGCCAGGGCCATCTGTTCGGCGAGCCCCGCGCCATCAAGGAACAGGTGCTGGCCGAAACCGACCCTCCGGCCGAATTCCTGCGCTCCACCCTGCGCAGCGCTGAGCAGCGGCGTCGGTTCAGCTGATCGCTCCATATCTGTCTCCTCCCCATGACATGGGGAGGTGGCGCGGCGCGCCTTCCGCGCCGTGACGGAGGGGTGCTTTTCGCAGCCCAGGCGCTTAAGCGGCGTCAAGAGCCCTCCACCGCTTCGCGGTTCCCCTCCCCATTTCATGGGGAGGAGACTTTCGTCAGCCCGTCGGAGCAGCTACTCAGCGCCCATGACCCTCCCCCACGCCCTGCCCCATCTCGAAGCCGTCGCCGGCGACTACGACATCCTGCTGTGCGACGTCTGGGGAGTGATCCACAATGGACGGGAGAGCTGGGCGGGTCCTTGCGAGGCCCTGACCCGGTTCAACGCCCAGGGCGGCCATGTGGTGCTGATCTCCAACTCGCCGCGTCCGGCTTCTGACGTCGTCGCCCAGCTGGACGGGCTGGGCGTGCCGCGTGAGGCGTGGAAGGCCTTCGTCACCTCGGGCGACGCGACCCGCGCCGAACTGGCCAAGCGCGCCCCCGGTCCGGCCTGGATCGTCGGGCCCGAACGCGACGCTCCCCTGTACGCCGGCCTGAACCTGGCGCGGACCGACAGCGCCGAGGACGCCGCCTTCATCTCCGTCACCGGGCCGGTCGACGACACGGTCGAGACGCCGGAGGACTATCGTGAACGACTGGCTGTCGGCGCGGCGCGGAATCTGGAGCTGATCTGCGCCAATCCGGATCGGGTGGTCCAGCGCGGCGATCAGCTCATCTATTGCGGCGGGGCCTTGGCCGACCTCTATGAGGCCTTGGGCGGCCGGGTCGTCATGGCCGGAAAGCCTTTCGGCCCCATCTACGACCTGGCCTTGAGAGAGGCGGAACGTCTGCTGGGACGGCCCGTGGACCGGTCGCGCGTCCTGTGCATCGGCGACGGGGTCGTGACCGACGTCATGGGGGCCAATGCGCAAGGCCTGGACTGCCTGTTCATCGCGCAAGGGATCCACGGCGACCAGGCCAGGGGCGAGAACGGAAGCCTCGATCCCGCCCGCGCCGGCGAACTTCTGAAGGCTGAAACAACATATGCGCGCTACGCCGCGCTCGAACTGGCCTGGTAAGGCTCGCCATTTTGTCGCACCGCCGCTAAAGCCTGATCCATGGTCGAATTGGTTCAGCAACATCCGTCCGGCGGCTACATCCTGGACGAGCTTCACATCGGCATGGCGGCCGAAAAAATCGTCGTGGCGACGGAGGACCGGATTCGGCTGTTCGCCGAGGCGTCCGACGATTTCAACCCCGTGCATCTGGACGAGGCCTTCGCCTCCAAGACCGCCTACCGCGGCCGGATCGCCCACGGCCTGCTCAGCGCCTCCTTCGGCTCGGCCGTGGTCGGGACCATCCTGCCGGGGGCGGGGTCGATCTACATCTCCCAGACCCTGGCCTTCCATCAGCCGGTGCGGATCGACGATGTGGTCCGTATCCGGATCACCGTGATCGAGGTCGAGGCCGAGAGCGCGCGGGTCAAGCTGAGCTGCGAAGGCTTCGTCGGCGAGACGATGATCATGGACGGGATCGCCGTGGTTCGCGTTCCGCGCCGGCGCAAACCGTCCCAGCGCTGATGCAGATTGTCCGCGACTGGCGCGACCTGCCGGACGCCCTGAAGGGCGCGGCGGTCGCGGTCGGCGCCTTCGACGGCGTCCATCGGGGGCACCAGGCGGTCATTGCAGAGGCCAAGGCCGCCGCCGAACGGCTGGGCGCCCCGCTGGGCGTGGTCAGTTTCGATCCCCATCCGCGCCGCTGGTTCCAGCCCGAGGCCGTGCCCTTTCGCCTGATGACCGCCGACCAAATGGCGCGGGCTCTGGCGCCCCTGGGGGTCGACATCCTTTATCTGCTGCCGTTCGACGGCGAGATGGCGGGCATGAGCGACGCCGACTTCGCCGAACAGGTGTTGGCCCAGGGTCTGGGCGTGCGACACGCCGCCGTCGGCTTCGACTTCACCTTCGGCAAGGGGCGGTCCGGCTCGCCCGAGGCGCTGCGGGCCTATGGCGAGCGGCTGGGCTTCACGGTCTCGGTGGCCGAACGCCTGGACGACGCCGACGGGCTGAAACTGTCGTCCAGCGCCGTGCGCGAGGCCCTGAAGGCCGGGGACATGGACCGCGCCGCCGCCATATTGGGCCGCCCCTTCGCCATCCAGGGCGAGGTGATCCACGGCGACAAGCGCGGCCGCACCATCGGCGTGCCGACCGCCAACGTTGCTCTGGGCGACTATATGCGGCCGGCCTACGGCGTCTATGCCACACGCAGTCGTCTGGCCGACGGGCGGGTCGTGGACGGGGTGGCCAGCCTGGGCCTGCGGCCCATGTATGCGCTGGAGAGCCCACTGCTGGAGGTCTGGCTGTTCGACTTCGACGGCGACCTGTACGGCCAGATCATCGAGACGGAACTGGTCGCCTGGCTGCGCGGCGAGGAAAGTTTCGACGGGCTGGAGGCCTTGAAGGCCCAGATCGAGGCCGATGCGGCGGCGGCGCGGACAGTCCTGGCTTCCTGATCGCCGCCCCTTCGACCCGGTCAGAGCGGGCGCAACTCCGCCGCAAACCGCTTCCAGTTCTGCACATAGTGCTCCGCCGACATCTGAAGCACGGCGATCTGGGCGGGATCGCGGTCGCGCACCACCTTGCCCGGCTGGCCCACCACCAGACTGTTGTCGGGGATTACCTTGCCCTCGGTCAGCAGGGCGTTGGCGCCGATGATGCAGTTGCGGCCGATCTTCACCCCGTTCAGCACCACCGCCCCAATCCCGATCAGACTGTAGTCCCCGACTTCGCAGCCGTGCAGCATGGCCTTATGCCCGACGGTGACGCCCCGCCCCAGGGTCAGGGGCGAGCCCATGTCGGTGTGCAGGACGCTGCCGTCCTGAATATTGGTGTCGGGGCCCACGGTGATCGGCTCATTGTCGCCGCGCAGCACCGCCCCGAACCAGACGCTGGCGTTGACGTGCAGAATCACGTTTCCAATCACGGATGCGTTCGGCGCCACCCAGTATTCGCCCTGCGGCGGAAACTGAGGTTTGCTGTCGCCCAATGCGTAAATGGTCATCAGAATGCCGCCTAATCTTCGAAAATTGAGGGCTTTAACAGATTTCTAACCACGATAGCATCTAACTGTTGATGCGATTCGAGGGTCGCCATTTCGGCCCCGGATCCGAAGCCGGATCAAGCCCGGTCCGGTCAGTTGTCGGGGCTTTCGCTTGGCGCGTTGGGATCCTGGTTCGGTTGTTCGGGAACGGGTTCAGCCCGTTTTGGACGGCCCGGCCGTTGATCCCGGTGGTCGCTGCGGCGCAGGCCGTGACCCCTTCCTCCCCAAGACCAGCCAAGGCGGAACCCGTGTGGGTCCGCCTTTTTTCATGCCCTGGAGGCGTCCATGACCAAGCGTGCGGCAATGAAGCGTCAGTCCCGTGAAAACGGACTCCTGGATTCGCGAGAGTTCATGGAGGAATCAAAGGTGCGGCGCCTGCACGCCCCCCACAACGAACGGTCAGGCTGGTCGCCCTATCCCAACAATGACGACCGGGACCAGGGCTATCTGAAGACGCTGAAGCCCAAGTCGGACGGTCAGCACGAACTGATGGCGGCCATCGACGCGCACAATCTGGTCATGGCCCTGGGACCGGCAGGGACCGGCAAGACCTATCTCGCCGTCGCCAAGGCGGTCGAGGCGCTTGAGGCCGGCAAGGTCGGCCGCATCGTCCTGAGCCGCCCCGCCGTCGAGGCCGGCGAATCGATCGGCTTCCTGCCGGGCGACATGGAGGACAAGCTGGCCCCCTATCTGCGCCCCCTCTACGACGCCTTGTCGGACCGGCTGTCGATGAAGCGGGTCAAGGCCCTGATGGCCGAGGGCCTGATCGAGATCGCCCCCATCGGCTACATGCGCGGCCGCACGCTGAACAACGCCTTCATCGTCGTCGATGAAGCCCAGAACTGCACCTATGTGCAGCTGAAGATGCTGCTGACGCGCCTCGGCTGGCATTCGACCATGGTGGTCACGGGCGACCCCCACCAGTCGGACCTGCTGCCCGGCGTGTCCGGCTTGGCGGATATTTCCGCCAGGCTGGAGGCGGTCGACAACATCGCCGTGGTGCGTCTGGCCGAACGCGACATCGTCCGCCACCCGCTGGTGGCCTCGATGATCGGGGTGCTCTGAACGCCCTGCGGGTCTGAGTAGAGGGAGGGCCGGCGTCCCAGTGCGCCGGCCCTCTCTTTTTGCGCGCCCGTCGCCCCATCCGCAGAAGGGCCCTGAAACGACATGTGAACTGGGGGTGTCATAACCACGTTCGATCATGGCCGTTTCGTGTTGTGAACGCTCTCAATTCATGCTTACCTGTTCATGCGAGGGGCCGAAGAGTCTCCGCACAGGGAGCGGAAAGTTGACGGCCTCTCCAGGTCGTCGAACCTCGGCGTCGAAGACGCTATCCGCAAACAGGATCGAAAAGCCTGCGACAGCAGGCGATGCTGTCGGCTGCCCGCCGCCATCATCGATCCTGTGCGGCGCATCCCAACTCTTGTCCTGACGGCGGTCGCCGTCGCGCAATCGGTTCGGGGCGTCTCTTGAAGTTTTCCAAGTCCTTGATGATCAGCCGTCTCGCCCTGGCCTTCGCCGTGGGCGTGACGCCCGCCGGCGCACTCGCGCAGCCGGCGCAGTCTGCGCCCCAGACGGAGACGGCCGCCGCCCAATCGCGCGCCGACGCCCTGCTGGCGCGAATGACGCAGGACGAAAAGCTTCAGCTGATCCACGGCTATTTCCCGCCCATGGCGGCGCGGACGCCGGGCGCCCCAGTCGCCGACATGATTCCCTCGGCCGGCCACATCCCGGGAATTCCCCGCCTGGGCATACCCAATCTGCGCGAAAGCGACGCCAGCCTGGGCGTCGCCAACCAGGTCGAGCAGCGCAAGGGCGACGTCGCCACCGCCCTGCCCTCCAGCCTGGCGACCGCCGCCACCTTCGATCCCGAGATCGCCTACGCCGGCGGGGCCATGATCGGCTCGGAGGCGAGGGCCAAGCGGTTCAACATCCTGCTGGCCGGCGGGGTGAACCTGACGCGCGATCCGTGGGCCGGACGGAATTTCGAATATCTGGGCGAGGATCCTCTGCTGGCCGGGGTCATGGCCGGGGAGCATATCCGCGGCGTCCAGTCGAACAGGATCGTTTCGACTATCAAGCATTTCGCCTTCAACGCGCAAGAGACCGGGCGGATGATCATGGATGCGCGGCTGGACGAGGCGTCCCTGCGCGAAAGCGACCTCTTGGCCTTCCAGATCGCCATCGAGCGGGGAAATCCCGGCTCGGTCATGTGCGCCTACAACAAGGTCAACGGCGACTGGGCCTGCGAGAACGACGTCCTGCTGAACCAGGTTCTGAAGCGCGACTGGGCCTATGACGGCTGGGTCATGTCGGACTGGGGCGCGGTCCATTCGACCGAGAAGGCCGCGCTGGCGGGCCTGGACCAGGCCTCGGGCCAGGAGCTGGACCGCGCCCTCTATTTCGACGCGCCGTTCCGCGAGGCCCTGGAGGCCGGGCGTATCCCGCAGGCGCGGCTGGACGACATGGTGCGTCGAATTCTGGTCGGCCTGATCCGGACCGGGGTGCTGGACGCGCCCGTGGTCACGACCGAACAGCCGATCGACTACGCCCGGAACGCCGAGGTCGCCCAGCGCGCGGCCGAGGCCGGGATCGTCCTGCTGAAGAACGAGGGCGGGGTCCTGCCCCTGGGCAGGACGGCGAAGCGGATCGTGCTGATCGGCGGCCATGCCGACGTCGGCGTCCTGTCGGGCGGCGGATCGTCCCAGGTGCGGTCGGTCGGCGGGGCGCCGGTCGAGATTCCCCTGACCTCGGGGGCCGCAGCCTCGTTCGCGCGGATCACTTGGCATGCGTCCTCACCGCTGAACGCCATTCGGGCGATCGCGCCGGAGGCGACCGTGACCTATGTCGACGGCAAGGATCCGGCGGCTGCGGCTGCTGCGGCGCGAGCGGCGGACGTCGCCGTCGTCTTTGCGAGCCAGTGGACCACCGAGGCCCAGGACGTCGAGACCCTGTCCCTGCCCGACGATCAGGACGCCCTGATCGAGGCGGTCGCCGCCGCCAACGACAAGACCGTAGTGGTGCTGGAGACCGGCGGGCCGGTGCTGATGCCCTGGCTGGAGAAGACCCCGGCTGTGATCCAGGCCTGGTATCCCGGCCAGCGCGGCGGCGAGGCCGTCGCCCGCATCCTGTTCGGCGAGGTCAATCCGTCGGGCCGTCTGCCGATCACCTTCCCCGCCTCGGCGGATCAGGCGTCGCGCCCGACGCCGCCGGGCCTCGAGGCGCTGAAGAGCGCCGAGGCCGCAGCCGCCGCCAATCCCGGCGCACCCCAGGCCGGCGAAATCCAGGGCTTCGCGGTGGATTATCCGGAAGGCTCAGACGTCGGTTACCGCTGGTACGAACGCGAGGGCAAGACGCCCCTGTTCCCGTTCGGATATGGTCTCAGCTACACCAGCTTCGCCTATTCCAACCTGGCGGCGTCCAGCGCAGACAAGCTCAGCGTCAGCGTCGATGTGACCAATACCGGCGCGCGAGCCGGCGCCGAGGTTGCGCAACTCTATGTCGCTTCGGGCGATCGGCCCCGCCGTCTGGCCGCCTTTGCGCGGGTGAACCTGGCGCCGGGCGAGACGCGCCGCGTCACCCTGACGGCCGAGCCCCGCATCCTGGCCGAATACGACACCGCCCTGCCCGGCTGGCGCATCACGCCGGGCGATTACCGCATCACCGTCGCCCGCGACGCCGCCGAGCCGGGGTTGAGCGCGACGACCACGCTTTCAGGGTCGACCATCAAACCTTGAACCAATGCCGCACAACAAAACGCGGCGCCACCGAGGAGGGAGAAAGAGATGAGAATCCACAAAAGACCCATGGTTGCGGCCTTGCTGGCGAGTTCGGCGCTGGTCGCGCCGGCCTACGCCCAAACGGGGGCCCAGACCGCTGAACCGGCGGCGACGCAGGAACCGACCGAGGTCGGCGAAATCGTCGTGACCGGCATCCGCGCGTCGCAGACCCAGTCGATCAACGTCAAGCGCAATGAAACCGCCCTTGTCGATGCGATCTCGGCCGAAGACATCGGCAAACTGCCCGACGTCACCGTCGCCGACGCCCTGCAACGCATCGCGGGCATCCAGATCCGACGCTCCGCCGGCGAAGGCTCGACCGTCAACATTCGCGGCTTGCCGCAAGTCGTGACCCTGCTGAACGGGGAACAGTATCTGAGCCCCGGCAACCTGGGCGGCGCCCAGCCGAACCTGAACGACGTGCCGTCGCAACTGATGAGCTCGATCGTCGTGTTCAAGTCGCAGGACGTGTCGAACGCCCTGTCGGGCATTTCCGGCACCATCGATCTGCGCACCCGTCGTCCGATGGACTTCAGCTACGGCACGACCGTCACCGGCGCCGCCGAATACCAGACGGGCGAACGGACCCGCCAGGACGACTATCTGATCAACGGCCTGCTGAACTGGCGCGGTGATCGAATGGGCGTCATGGTCTCGGGCGTGCTCAGCAATTCGAACCTGGGCAATAACTACGCCGGTTCAGCCGGCAGCCTGTTCGGCAGCAACGACTGGGGCGGCTCGGGCAACGCCTGGTTCGCGCCCCACGGCTATGAAATGTTCAACCGCGTGGTCGAGCGGGAACGGGTCGGTCTGAATGCCGCATTCCAACTCGACATCGAAGACGGCATTCGCCTGACGGCCGAAGCCTTCTACACCAAGCAGGATGAGTATAACCGCGCCGCAGGCCTGAACGTCTCCAACCGCTGGAGCGGCCTGGGCTGGCTGACCCCGACCGAATCGACCGACACCGGCCTGGGTTGGTTGGATGTCGAGGAATACGACGTCGACGCTTGGTGGGTGAACTCCTTCACCGTCAACCGCGTCACCAACAATGAGTCCAAGAACTTCAACCTGGAGCTGGACTACGACAAGGGCGGTCCCTTCACCTTCAATGCGCGGGCGATCAAGGCCGAAGCCTCGCTGCTCAGCATGAACGGTCAGGTCCAAGGCGACCTGTCCAACTGGGAATACGGATCGGACCGCGCCTTCACCCTGTTCCGCCAAGCGGCCGACCGCACCCGCGGCACCTTCTACCCGGCGTCCATCGCGGCCATGTACCCGTCGTCGCGCTATTCCAACAACGTCGTCGGCAGCCAGGGCGGTCGCTACATCAGCCCCAACCCGTTCGGCTATGGGGCCGACCCTCAACTGCACATCGACACCGGCGGCTCGAAGCTGGCTTGGAGCGGCTTTGAGAACAACATCGTGGGCGGCCTCGGCAATGTGCCGCTCAGCCAATATATGGCGAACCTGGACTCCTATACGGTCGGCGCCTATTCCTCTGAAGGCAACCAGCGCAACAGTTCCGATCTGACTGTCGTTCGGTTCGATGGGTCCTACGAGTTCCAGGAGACGCCGGCCTTCGGTTTCCTGACCCGTGTCGACGCCGGCGTCCGCCACAGCGCCCGCGAGGTGTCGATCACCAGCTTCCACCTGTTCTCGGACTTCTACGCCGGACAAGGCGCCGGCAATCCGGCGGGCTGCTCAGCCCAGTGGAAGGCCATCGACGTCGTGATGGACCAGACGCAATGCCGGTCCGGCGAGTTCGTCTCAAACCCCGGCTTCAACGCCGCGCTTCCGGTGGCTGCGACGCCGAGCTCCTGCTCCAACGGCGTGGTCGCCAACGCCCCGACCTGTTTCCAGGGCTATACGGTCAATCGCCCGACGCTGCTGCGCGAGAACAACAACACCTATTTCCTGACCGACTTCGGTTCGGTCGCCTCAGGCATTCCGGGCGTGTGGGTGGCCGACCCGCGCGACTTCGACGATCCCCGCGCCTTCCAGGAGCGAGTGTTCGGCAACGCCTATGACGTCATCATCCCCGGCAACTCCTATGACGTCGATCTCTACGAAGACAGCGCCTATCTGAACGGCGCCATCGAGTTCGGGCAGCTCCACGGTGATGTCGGTGTCCGCTATGTCCGGACGGAACTGCGGGCGCGTCAGAACCTCACAGGCGAAACCCGCGCCTATGGCGACACCAACAACGACGTCGGCGACAGCATCTCCAGCCGCAGCTACGACGACTGGCTGCCGACGGCGAACCTGACTTATGATTTCACCGACAAGCTGAAGCTGCGTGCCGCCTACGCCAAGACCATGATCCCGTTGGATCTTGGCAACTACGGCGGGGGCGTCACGATTTCGACGGCTGATACACCTGAACTCCAACCGGGCGAGGCCCCCGATCCCACCCGTCCTCCCGTCGGCGTTCGCCGCGTCACGGGCGCGACCCTGGGCGGAACCGTGGAGCTCAACCCCTGGCGGTCCACGAACTACGACCTAGCCCTGGAGTATTACCACGGGCCCGCGACGATGTTTAACGCGGCGATCTTCCGCCTGGACATCGAAAGCTTTGTCCGCCGTGGCACCGTCGCCTGTGGTGCCGAATACCCCGACGGCGACGGCGTTATTCGCCGATGCGTGGATGTGAACCGCCCGATCCAGGGTGAAGGCGGGGAGTTGCAGGGTATTGAACTGGGGGCGAAAATTGGCCTCTCAGACTTCATCGACACGCCGTTCTGGTCCGATTTCGGCTTCGACGGCAGCTATACCTATTCGGACAGCACCTCCAATGACCTAGCTCTAGACGGCAGCGAACTGCCGTTCCAGGACAACTCCGAGCAGTCACTGAACGCGGCCGTTTGGTATCAGGGTGAAAAGCTGCAGGCACGTGTCGCGTGGAACTATCGGACGCCGCGGCTGAACAGCACCATGGGAACGACACGTGACGGCCAACCCGTGGCCATCCCGATCTACCAGGACACGTCGCAATACGTGGACGTCAACGTGACCTATGACGTCAATGACATGGTCACGGTCTACGCCAACGGCTCGAACGTCCTGGGCGAGATTGAGGAATACTACCTCGAGTTCAAGGACGGCGCGCAACAGTTCCAGGCGCGCAACGAGTTCGAGCCGCGCTATACCATCGGCGTGCGCGCTCGCTTCTGATCTCTTCCTGAGCAGACTGGCCGGCGGCATTCGTGTCGCCGGCCTCTTTTTTCGCGTATTGGGATCAGGCCATGGATGAGATCGACGATCCTCGCATCCGTTCCGTCGTCATCGTGGGCGGCGGCACCGCCGGCTGGATGACGGCTGCGGCCCTGGTCCAGCATTTCCGCAGCACACCGCTGAAGATCACCGTGGTCGAGTCCTCCGACATCGGCACGATCGGCGTGGGCGAGGCGACCATTCCCACCATCCGTCGGTTCTATGGGCAGCTGGGTCTGCGCGACGACGACGTGATGCGGGCCACCCAGGCGACCTGCAAACTGGGGATCCGCTTCATCGACTGGTCCGGGCCGGGCTCGGACTTCATCCATCCCTTCGGCCTGTACGGGCAGGACGTGAAGGGGATCGGTTTTCATCATTACTGGCTGAAGCAGAAGCGCGCGGGCGACCCCGCGCCGCTGGCGGCCTATTCCTTGGGCGCGTCCCTGGCCGCCGGGGGCAAGTTCATCCAGCCCTCGCCCAATCCGCCGTCCCAGCTGTCGGTGTTCGACTGGGCGCTTCATCTGGACGCCGGCCTGTTCGCCCAACATCTGCGCGCCTATGCCGAGGCCGGGGGCTGCGCCCGGATCGACGCCCGCATCCGCTCGGTCGAACTGCGGCCCGAGGACGGTTTCGTGCGCGCCCTGACCCTGGACGACGGGCGCGAGGTCGAAGGCGATCTGTTCGTCGATTGCTCGGGCTTCAAGGGGCTGGTGATCGGCGAGGCCCTGGGCGTCGGGTTCGAGGACTGGGGCCGCTGGCTGCCTTGCGACGCCGCCTATGCGGTGCAGAGCGCCAACCGCCCAGGCGACGCCCCCGCCCCCTTCACCCGCGTCACTGCCCGGTCGGCCGGATGGCAATGGGGGATTCCGCTGCGCCACAGGGCCGGCAACGGCCTGGTCTTTTCCAGCGCCCATCTGAGCGACGATCAGGCCCTGGCCGAGCTTATGCCCCATCTGCTGGGCGATCCGCTGACGGAGCCGCGTCGCATTCCCTTCCGCCCCGGCCGGCGGTCGCAGGCCTGGGCCAAGAACTGCGTCGCCATCGGCCTGTCGTCCGGCTTCCTGGAGCCGCTGGAGAGCACCAGTATCGCCCTGATCGAGACGGGCATCGAGCGACTGAAGGCCCTGTTCCCAGACCGCCGCTTCGCCCAGCCGATCCTGGACGAGTTCAACGACCAGACCGCGCGGGAGATGGAGCGAGTGCGGGACTTCATCATCCTGCACTACAAGCTGAACCGGCGGACCGACACCGACTTCTGGCGCGACTGCCGGGAGATGGCCATCCCCGAGACGCTGGAGCGCAAGCTCGCCCTGTGGACCGCGCGGGGCCAGTTCGTCCGCTATCGGTGGGAGATGTTCCACCCGGCCAGCTGGCTGGCCATCTATGACGGCTTCGGCCTGTATCCCGACCATTACGACCCCGCCGTCGACGCCATGGACCCGGCCTATCTGGCGCGCAGCCTGGCCGAGATGCGGACCAATATTGCCGACTTCGTCGCTCGGACCCCCGATCACGCCCAATTCCTGGCGGGTCTCGATCCCGCCGCCTCAGCCGCATGAGACCCGAGATGGACCAACCCCGCCGTCCCCTGAAGAAGATCTGCATCGTCGGCGGCGGGACCGCCGGCTGGATCGCCGCCGCCCTGATGGCCGAGCATTTCAAGGGCCGGATAACCGAGGTCGAGTTGGTCGAGTCCGACGACATCGGCACGATCGGGGTCGGCGAATCCACCGTGCCCCCCTTCCTGGAAATGCTGAAGAAGCTGGGGATCAACGAGCAGGACTTCATCCAACAGACCCAGGCCAGTTTCAAACTGGGCATCCAGTTCGACGACTGGACCGAGAAGGGCGAAAGCTATTTCCACCCGTTCGGCGCCATCGGCGTGCCGGTGGACGTCAGCGACTTCTATCCGGTCTGGCTGAAGGCGCGGATGAACGGCTATCAGCGCCCGCTGATGGACTTCGCCTCTGCGGCGCGGATGGCGGCCCACGAAAGGTTCATGCTGCCGTTCAAAGCCCAGCGCAGCCCTATCGGCGGGGCCTCCTACGCCGTCCATGTGGATGCGAAGCGGGTGGCCCGCTATCTGCGCGACTTCGCCGAAGCGCGGGGGGTGAAGCGGACCGAGGGCATCGTCGAGGAGGTGATGACGCGGCCCGACGGCTTCGTCAGCGGGCTGAAGCTGAAATCGGGCCAGACGGTCGAGGCGGACTTCTTCATCGACTGCACCGGCTTCCGCGCCCTGCTGATCGGCAAGACATTGGGCGTCGGATACACGGACTGGTCCGAATGGCTGATGTGCGACCGGGCCATCGCGGTCCAGACCGAGAATGTCGGGGCGCCCAAACCCTATACCCTGGCCCAGGCGCAGGACTGCGGCTGGCGCTGGCGCATCCCGCTGCAGCACCGGACCGGCAACGGCCATGTCTTCTGCAGCCGCTACATGTCCGACGACGAGGCGACGGCGCGCCTGCTGGCCCAGGTCGAGGGCCGGCCGGTGGTCAATCCGATGGTGGTGCCGTTCAAGACCGGGGTGCGGGAGAAGATCTGGGACAGGAACGTCCTGTCCCTGGGTCTGGCCAGCGGCTTCATCGAGCCGCTGGAATCGACGGCCATCCACCTGATCTATCGCGGGATGGACTTCTTCTTCCGCCTGATGCCGGACCTGGATTGCGATCCGAAACTGGCGACCGAATACAATCGGCGGATGACCGTGGACTACGAGGAGATTCGCGACTTCATCATCCTGCACTACGCCCTGACGAGGCGGGACGACACGCCCTTCTGGCGGGCATGCCGCGACATGGCCCTGCCCGAGGGGTTGCAGCACAAGCTGGACGTCTTCCGCGCCAACGGCAGCCTGGTCGAGGCGCTGGACCCCCTGTTCCGCAATGTCAGCTGGTACGCGGTGATGGACGGCATGGGGGTGACGCCCCGCTCCTATCCGCCGCTGGTCGACCGGATCGACTTCGCCGGCCTGACCGCCGAGATGGACCGGGCCGCCGATATTCTGAACGCCTTCGTCAAGGACCTGCCGTCGCATCAGCAGTTTCTGCAGGACAACTGTCCCGCCCCGCCGGTCGACCTGGCGCCGGTCGCCCCGGCCGCCGTACCCGCTTGATGCCGGCGCGCTTGCCTTATCGCCGCCGAGCCTGACAGTATGAGGCGGGGATAAGGAACCAGAGTTTGCGCCGCGCCGTCACCATCAAGCACGTCGCCGCCGAGGCGGGCGTTTCCCTGCAGACGGTGTCGCGGGTCATCAACAACGAACCGAACGTGCGGCCCGTGGTGCAGGAGCGGGTGCGGGCGGCCGTGGCCAAGCTGGGCTATGTGCCCAGTCTGGCGGCGCGGCGCATGGGGGGCTCGCGCTCCTATCTGCTGATGGCGCTGAACGACCGAGACCGGACCATCGAGGGCTGGAAATCCGGCGAGGGCACCGACTGGGTCGACCAGATGCTGATGGGCGGCATGCTGAAGTGCGAGTCGCACGGCTATCGGATGATCTTCGAACTGGTCGACACCCATTCCGACCATGTGGATCGCGCCGTGCGCGCCGCCCTCGCCGCTCTTCACCCCGACGGCGTCATCCTGACCCCGCCGCACAGCGAAAACCCGGCCATCACCGGCCTGCTCAGCCAGTTGGGCCTGCCCTTTGCGCGGATCGCGTCGATCGCCGAGGGCGACGGTTTCGCCGTATCGATGGACGACGCCGAGGCCGCCGCCCACGCGACGGATCATCTTCTCTCCCTCGGCCATAGGCGCGTCGGCTTCGTCACCGGCAGCCCGCAATACGCAGTCAGCGACGCCCGACTGTCCGGCTATCGCGCCGCCATGAGCGCCTCGCCCCATGGGCTGGACGAGACCCTGATCGGACGCGGCGACTTCTCCTATGAGTCGGGTGTCGCCGCTGTGGACGCCCTGCTCGATCTGCCGTCGCCGCCGACGGCGGTCGTCTGCAGCAATGACCGCATGGCCCTGGCGGCGATCCGCACCGCCCAGCGACGCGGTCTTTCCACGCCGTCGGACCTGTCGGTCGTCAGTTTCGACAATACGCCCCTGGCGCGGTTCGCCGACATGACGGCGGTGATCCAGCCCGTCGCCGAGATGAGCGCGGTCGCCGCCGACCTGCTGATCCGGTTCAAGGCGGGGGAAACGGACCTGCCGTCCCAAAGCAGGGTGGCCTTCGGCTTTGCGCCTCGCGGCTCGACCGCCCCGCCCCGGTCTGGCGGCTCACGCTAGGCGACAGTCTTTTCGCCGAGGCCTTAATAAGTCCAGCAGCGCCCGGATCACATGATATAGGGCCGTCTCTCCTGTTCGTTTGAGGATGTTAGGATGCGCGTCGCGATGATCGGCACCGGCTATGTGGGCCTGGTGTCTGGGGCCTGTTTCGCCGATTTCGGCCACGTCGTGACCTGTATCGACAAGGATCCCTCCAAGATCGAGCGTCTGGAACGCGGTGAGATTCCGATCTTCGAGCCGGGGCTGGATGATCTGGTGGCCGCCAACGTCAAGGAAGGTCGGCTGTTCTTCACCCTGGACGGGGCCGAGGCGATCCGCCGGGCCGACGCGGTCTTCATCGCCGTGGGCACCCCGACCCGCCGCGGCGACGGCCATGCGGACCTGTCCTACGTCTATGCGGCGGCTGAGGAAATCGCCGGCCTGATCGACGGCTTCACCGTGATCGTCACCAAGTCCACCGTCCCGGTCGGCACCGGCGACGAGGTCGAGGCGGTGATCCGCAAGGCCAATCCGAACGCGGACTTCGTCGTGGTCTCCAATCCGGAGTTCCTGCGCGAGGGCGCCGCCATCGGCGACTTCAAACGCCCCGACCGGGTGGTGATCGGCGTCAACGACATCGAGGGCGAGACCGGCGCCCGCGCCAAGGCGGTGATGAGTGAACTGTACCGTCCGCTGAACCTGAACGAGAGTCCGCTGCTTTTCGTCGGCCGGCGCACGTCCGAACTGATCAAATACGCCGCCAACGCCTTCCTGGCGATGAAGATCACCTTCATCAACGAGATGGCGGACCTGTGCGAGGCGGTGGGCGCCGACGTGCAGCAGGTCGCGCGCGGCATCGGTCTGGACAAGCGGATCGGGTCGAAATTCCTGCACGCCGGCCCCGGCTATGGCGGCTCCTGCTTCCCCAAGGACACCCTGGCCCTGGTCCGCACGGCCCAGCAATATGAATCACCGGTTCGGCTGATCGAGACCACGGTCGAGGTCAATGACGCGCGCAAGAAGGCCATGGCCGGGCGGGTCGAAACCACCCTGGGCGCCGCCGTGGCGGGCAAGACGGTGGCCCTGCTGGGTCTGACTTTCAAACCCAACACCGACGACATGCGCGACGCCCCCAGTCTGGACATCGCCCAGGCCCTGATCGCCGCCGGGGCCCAGGTCCAGGCCTTCGACCCCGAAGGCATGCACGAGGCGGCCAAGCTGCTGCCGGACGTGAAGATGAAGGCCAACGCCTATGACGCCGTCGAGGGCTGCGACGTCGCCGTGATCGTGACCGAATGGGACCGGTTCCGCGCTCTGGACCTGGACCGGATCAAGCTGCTGATGAAACAGCCGGTGCTGATTGATCTGAGAAACATCTATCGTCCCGACGACATGGCGCGGCGTGGGTTCAAATACTCCGGGATCGGCCGCGGATGAGCGAAGGGCCGATCCTCGTCACCGGCGCCGCCGGCTTCATCGGCATGCACACGGCCGAGCGATTGCTGGCGCGCGGCGAGACGGTTGTGGGGATCGACAACTTCAACACCTATTACGACCCGGCGCTGAAAGAGGCCCGCGCGGCGCGGCTGCAGGCCCGCGAGGGCTTTCGCCTGGTTCGGGCCGACATCGCCGAACATGAGCAGGTGCTGGCCCTGGTGCGGGATCAGGGGATCAAGCGGATCGTCCATCTCGCCGCCCAGGCCGGGGTTCGCTACTCGCTGGAGAACCCCTTCGCCTATGAGCGCTCGAATCTGGCGGGGCATCTGTCGATCCTGGAGGCGGCCCGTCACGCCGAGGTCCAGCACCTGGTCTACGCCTCGTCCAGCTCGGTCTATGGCGATCGGCCGCTGGAAGGCTCGGGCTTTCGCGAGGACGATCCGACCGTGACGCCGGTCTCCTTGTACGCCGCCACCAAACGATCCTGCGAACTGCTGAGCCAGAGCTACGCCAAACTGTACGGCTTTCCCCAGTCGGGTCTGCGCTTCTTCACAGTCTATGGCCCCTGGGGCCGGCCGGACATGGCCTATTTCAGCTTCACGCGGAAGATCGCGCGCGGCGAACCGATCGAAGTCTATGGCGAGGGCCGCATGGCCCGCGACTTCACCTATATCGACGACATCGTGGACGGGATCGTCGGGGTCTTGGATCATCCGCCCGCGCCGGGCGGTCATGAGGTGTACAATATCGGCGACAGCCAGCCGGTGGGCCTGATGGAGATGATCTCGACCCTGGAAGAGGCGATCGGCGCGGAGGCCAGAAAGATCATGCGGCCCATGCAGCCGGGCGATGTCACCGCCACCTATGCGGACATCTCCAAGCTGAACGCCCTGATCGGCTATCGGCCAAGGGTGCCTCTGAAAGAGGGGCTTGAGAAGTTCGCCGCCTGGTGGCGCGGGTATGAAAACGGCTGAAGATCGAGGGCTGAGGCCGGAACGGACGGCGCTGAAGGCGGTTTTCAACCCATGCCCAGACGCGCCCCCAAACCCCCGATCCTGAAGAGCAAGCGCGGCGTCGCCATCCTGCTCCTCGTCTTGGCCCTGATCTTCGGCCTGCTCTACTTCGGCGTCGGCGCCACCGCCTTCCTGCGAACCCAGCCGCCGATCTAGGCGGGCGTGCTCAGCCCTCGTTCAGATCATCTACAGCCTCGTCCTTGGCGGTGGTCGGGACGGGCGTGCTGGGATCGCCGCTGATCGGCCCCTGGGGCAGGTCGCCTTCGGGGCGCTGGTCGTGCGGCGTCTTCTGAACCGCCAGCGTATTGGGATCAGGGCCGATCTGGCCGCCCGGACCGACGCCGCCGGCCCGTTCCTGCAGCGCCTCGGACGGGGTGTTCAGTGACCGCCCGCGCGCCACGCCCGGCGGCAGGGCCGCCTCGGCCTCTTGTTCCTTGTTCATGTCGAACCTCCATCCAATGGGGACCAGGAGGTAACCGAACCCTGCCTCCCCGGTTCCTGCATCGTGTCAGGGTGTCGGGCTCCGGTCGCAAATTGACACCGGTAACAAACCTGACAAGCTGGCCGCAAAACAGGGATGAGGGAAACGCCCATGAGGTTCATCGACCGCCGCGCCGCACTGACCGGCCTTCTGGGCGGTGTCGCCGCCTCCGCCCTGCCGGTCCGGAGCGTTCTGGCACAGACGCTGGAAGAGGCCGCGCCGCTCGGCCGCGAATGGGCGAACATGAAATGGCGTCGCGGGATCGAAAACCAGCGGATGGCGGATCTGGGCGACGGGACGTTCCTGAACCCGATCCTGTCCGGCGACCACCCGGACCCGTCGATCCTGAAGGACGGCGACGACTATTACATGACCTTTTCGTCGTTCGAATCCGTGCCGGGCATCCATATCTGGCATTCGCGCGACCTGGTGAACTGGCGACCCGTCACTGCGGCCCTCACCACCAATATCGGCTCGGTCTGGGCGCCCGAACTGATCAAACAAGAGGGGCGATTCTACTGCTACATCCCCGCCCGCTTCCCGGAGTACCGGTCGAACTACGTCATCTGGGCCGATCGGATCGAAGGGCCCTGGAGCGCACCGATCGACCTGAAGCTGCCCGCCCATATCGACCCCGGCCATATCGTCGGCGAGGACGGCAAACGCTATCTGTTCCTGAACGGCGGCGACCGGGTCCGGCTGACCGACGACGGCCTGGCGGTCGATGGTCCGGTGGAGGAGGGTGTCTATGACGCCTGGCGCTATCCCGAGGACTGGATCGTCGAAGGCTTCGCCCAGGAAGGCCCCAAACTTCTGAAGCGCGGCGACTATTTTTACATGATCACCGCCATCGGCGGCACGGCGGGGCCGCCGACGGGGCATATGGTCATCGCCGCCCGTTCCCGGTCCATCCATGGCCCGTGGGAGGACTGCCCGCACAATCCGATCGTCCGCACCCGTTCCGGCGCTGAAAAATGGTGGTCGCGCGGTCACGCCACCCTGGTCGAAGGTTCGGCCGGCGACTGGTGGATGGTCTACCACGGCTATGAGAACGCCTATTGGAGCCTGGGCCGCCAGACCCTGCTGGATCCGATCGAATGGACCGACGACGGCTGGTTCCGCGCCAGGGGCGGCGATCTGTCGCAGCCGATCGCCAAGCCGCGCGGCGGGCAGGCCGTACCCCACGGCATGGCCCTGTCGGACGATTTCTCAACCGACAAGTTCGGCCTTCAATGGAGCTTCTATGATCCGCAGCCGAACGAAAAGGACCGTCTGCGGCGAGACAGCGGCGTGCTTCATATGCGCGCTAAAGGCAGGGCGCCGGCGGACTGCTCGCCCCTGACCTTCGTCCAAGGCGAGCAAGCTTATGAAATTGAATGCGAAATCGAGATCGACCCCGGCGCGGTGGCGGGGCTGATTCTGTTCTACGATCGCGCCCTTTACGCCGGTCTGGGGTTCGACGCTCAGCGCTATGTCACCCACCAATACGGAATCGAACGCGGCCGCCCGGCCAATCCCCACGGACGGCGCATGTTCATCCGCCTGACCAACGCCTATCAGAACCTCTATTTCGACACCTCCGGCGACGGCGTGACCTGGCGACGGTTCGATCGAGGCATGGAAGTTTCCGGCTATAATCAAAATGTTAGGGGCGGCTTCATGATGTTGCGTCCGGGCCTCTACGCCGCCGGAGAAGGTGAGGCGCGGTTCAGGAATTTCCGCTTCCGCGCGCTCGGCGCCTAAGCCGCCCGGGCAGCGTCGATGGGCGGGGATCGCCTCGTTCTTTCCCGGCCCCTTCCAATCAAACGCTGATTTTTGCCCTGGCGTTCGCCACATTTTCACCATATGACACCGGTGACATTGTCATGCCTCGCACGGCGGGGCGGACGAATTCAAGACGATCCCCTCATCAAGAGGGGGACAGAGGATGTCGGCATCCGGCCCGCCAGAGGCTGGAGCGCGACAGCAACGGAGGGAACGGATGCACAACCAAACCACAGGACAACTGCGCGCGGCGGCGTCCCCGGCGGCGCTTCTGATCGGCGCCCTGCTGCTGGCGGCGCCCACTTGGGCCCAGGCTCAACAGGCCGATGATCAGGAGGCCACGACCGTCGATGAGATCGTCGTCACCGGAATCCGCGCCTCTCTCGCCAGCGCCCTGAGCGAAAAGCGTCGGTCGAACACCATCGTCGACGTCATCAACGCCGAAGACATCGCCGACTTCCCCGACGCCAACCTGGCGGAGTCGCTTCAGCGGATTCCCGGCGTCTCGATCGACCGCGAAAACGGCGAGGGCAATTCGATCTCGGTCCGCGGCCTTGGCGGCGACTTCACCCGGGTTCGGCTGAACGGGCTGGAAACCCTGTCCACCTCCGGCGCCAGCAGCGCCGACGGGGCCCTGCGGCGCGACCGCGGCTTCCAGTTCAACACCTTCGCCTCCGAGCTGTTCAACTCCCTGAAGGTCCAGAAGTCCGCAGACGCCCAGACGGACGAAGGCTCCCTGGGCGCGACCGTCGATCTGATCTCGGGCCGCCCGTTCGACTTCACCGAACGCCGTCTCGCCCTGACGCTTCAGGACGCCTATTACGAGAACGGCGGCAACCACAGCCCGCGCGTGGCCCTGTTGGCGTCTGACCGCTGGACCAGCAAGATCGGCGAGTTCGGCCTCTTGGGCTCGGTCGCCTACAATGAGCGTAAACAGGTCATCGACAGCTACGCCCGTCAGGTGGGCTCGATGGACTACGCCTATCGCGGCGCGACGTTCAATAACGCCGGCGCCAACGCCGCAGGGGACCCTCAAGGCTTCGCCCTGCCGATTGGCACGCCCAACTCGGCCCTGCCGCGCGTCACCAATCCCGAGGCGCGCAACTATCTGATCGGCTCGAACCCGGCCGCCTATGCCCTGATCAACGGAACGGGGAACCGCGGCTCTCTGGTTCGCATCCCGGCCCTGGCCACCCTGAATCACCGCGAGGTGGATCAGGATCGCCTGGGGGTCACCCTGTCCGGCCAATGGCGGCCGACGGAGCGGACAACGATCAGCTTCGACAACCTCTATTCGGAGATGACCCAGACCTCGACCAACTATCAGATCGGTCCGGTCGGCCTGAACCGCAACAACACGAACGGCAACCGCACCGCTACGGCCTTCAGCTATCAGACCGCGACGACCGCCAGCAACTCCAACAACAGCTACAATAACCGCCGCAGCGTCTACGCCAACTGCACCGCCCAGGCTGCGACCGAGTTTCGCGACGCCATCGACTGCGGGCAGTCCCTCTATGGCAATACGCCGATCTTCACCACGGCGCCGGGCGCCACGAACCAGACTCTGGCGGCTGGCGTCGGCAGCTTCAATCCAAACAACCTCGACGTCTACGACTACTATAACCAGCCCGGCTCGGTCGGCTATGTGGCGCATCCGCAGTATCTGGCCATGCGCGGCGCCTTCATCGGCCGCCCCTCGGTGCGCCTGATCGACGCCGGCCTCAGCGAGACCGGCGCCAACGCCAACTATCTGGTGCTCGGCAACGTCGACATGCGCTCGGCGGTCGATCAGGGCTCCTATACGACCAAGTTCCGCCAGAACTCGATCAATATCGAGCATGACTTCAGCGATCGCTTCAGCATGTCCCTGTTGGTCGGCGATTCCGAATCGACCAATGAAAACATGGGTCTGCTCGCTGACTTCATCCGGCTGGACTCCGGCCAGGGCGTCGCAGGAAACGACTACTTCGTCTATGACGACCGCGCGGGCGGCGACATGCCCTTCATCGACTTCGGCTTCGACGTCGCCGATCCCAACAACTGGGACTTCGTGAAGGGCTATTCCGCCCTGCGCGCCTTCCGCACCGTCACCGAAAACGGCTATCAGACGGCCAAGGCCGACTTCCGTTGGGATTACAACGACTACGTCACCCTGCGTTTCGGCATCGGCAAGCGCAAGTTCGACTTCTACTATACGCGGTTCGAGCGGCTGGTCAGCGACACCATGAACCCCAGCCTGCTGGAGGGGGTCCGCAGCGGCCTGGCTCAGGCCACGACAGTGGCTGACATGGGCCAGACGGTCAGCTGGGGAGACGGTCTGAACGTGCCTGACGGCATGCCGACGTCCTTCTTCGCCCCCAATCTTCAAGCCTTCCAAAACCGCTTCGGCTTCGACTGCGACTGCATCAACGAATGGGGCGACTGGCGTCTGTCGGACCTTCGCAACGGCGGGGTCAACACCTTCTGGGTCGATGAAGAGAGCCTGTCCTACTACGGCCAGATGGATTTCACCCTGCCTCTGTTCGCCGGGACCCTGCGCGGCAACGCCGGTCTGCGGAGAGCCGAGACCAGCGTCGACTCACGCGGACGTTCGCCCAGCGGCCGCCCCATCAGCAACGACAACGACTATAACGACACCCTCCCCTCGCTGAACCTGGCGTGGGAGGTCAGCGACAGCCTGATCCTGCGCTTCGCGGCGGCCAAGGTGATGGCGCGCCCGCAGATGATGGCCTTGCAGCCCGGCGTCACCTCCTTCACGGTGCCTGTGGGCGTCGCTGGGGCGGCGGCCGAGTTCGACGGCTCAAACGCCCAGATCAGCCTGGGCAACACCAAGCTGAAACCGTTCCGAGCCACCAACCTCGACTTCAATGTCGAATGGTATTTCGCCAAGGACGCCTTGTTGTCCGTGGCCTATTTCCACAAGGAAATCGAAAGCTTCCCGCAGGTCGTGCTGCGTGAGGGCAGGCTGAGCGAGGTTTTCAGCAGCGAGCAGATCGCCAATCTTCGGGCCGCCTATGACGACCTGACCGACCTGGCCTCCGACAGCCGCCGCGCCTATATCGACGCCGATCTGCCGTTCGTCCTGCGTCAATACAATGACGCGCCGGGCGGGACCCTGTCCGGCTTCGAGGTCGCCTATCAGCAGAACTTCACCTTCCTGCCGGCGCCGTTCGACGGTTTCGGGGTTCAGGCCAACTACACCAACATCGAATCCGAGCTGGAATACATCCTCGATCCCGCGCGGAACCTGACCGGAACGGCCCCCTTCCTGGGCGCCTCGCCGGAATCCTTCAACGCGACCGTCTTCTATGAGGTGCCGCGCTGGAGCGCCCGCGTTTCGGCCGCCTATCGGGCCGCCTACCAAACCACCTATCCGCTGGCGTCGGGGGGCTGCGATCCGGGCCAGTGCGACTCGCCCCTGATCAACGACTTCATCGGCTCCAATGAGACGCTGAATGTGGACGCCGCCTTCACCTACAAACTGACCGACAACGTCACGATCACCGCAGAGGCCCTGAATCTGACGGACCAGCCGGACGAGCGCTGGGCCTATCAGGCCGATCCGCTAGTCAACAGCTACGGCAGCACAGGTCGCCAATATTTCGTCGGCGCCCGCTTCATCTTCTGAGGCGGACCGACGCTCCCTGCCCCCTGAAGGGACGTCGCCCCGGCGACGTCCCGCTTTTTTTGCCCTTCGATCCAGGAAAGCGCCATGCTGAGAGCCACCCTGATCCTAAGCCTGTCGGCGATCGCGGGCGCCGCCTGCGCCCAGACCCCGCCGCCCGGGTCCCAACGGGTTGCAGCGGCCTCATCTATGGTCTGGGGGTCGTCCGCCGTCAGCCGTCCGGCGGGCTGGTACGGCTCGGATGAGGCGCGTCGCCTGGCCCTTCAGGTCATCGCGCATCAGTCGCCCCAAGGCGGCTGGCCCAAGAACACGGATCTGTTCGCGCCGCCCGCGCCGGATGCGGATCCGACCCTGACCAACACCATCGACAACAACGCCACCACCCTGCCCCTCGCCTTTATCGCGCGGGTGATCGAGGCCGGCGATTCGACGCCGCGCGCCGCCTTCGACAGGGGTCTCGACTATCTGCTGGCCGCCCAATATCCGAACGGCGGATGGCCCCAGTACGCTCCGCTGCGGGGCGGCTATCACGACGCGGTCACCTATAATGACGACGCCATGGTGCGGGTGCTGCGCCTGCTGGACGAGGTCGCCCAGGCCAAACCGCCTTACGGCTTCGTCGACGGCGCGCGGCGCGAGCGGGCGGCCCAGGCCGTGCGGCGCGGCGTGGACGCCCTATTGAAATCCCAGGTGCGACAGGACGGCCGACTGACCGTCTGGTCCGCCCAGCACGATCCCGTCACCCTGGCGCCCGTCGGCGCCCGCCGGTTCGAGCCGGCGTCTCTGTCGGGGCAGGAAAGCGTGGGCCTGGTGCGCTTCCTGATGGGGATCGACCAGCCCGGCCCTGACGTGATCGCCGCGGTCGAAGGCGCCGTGGCCTGGTTCCGCGCCACGGCCCTCTACGACATCCGCATCGAGTCCTTCACCGACGCTGAGGGACAGGCGGACCGACGGGTCGTGCCGGCGCCGGGCGAAGGCCCGCTGTGGGCCCGATTCTACGGGCTCGAGGACAATCGCCCGCTGTTCACCGGCCGCGACGGCGTTCCGCGCCCGGCCCTGGCGGACATCGAGCGGGAGCGCCGCGCCGGCTACAACTACTATGGCGACTGGGCGAAGACGCTGCTGGAGCGGGACTATCCCGCCTGGCGCGCGCGCCTTGCCCGGCCGAACTGACAGGGCCGGCGAAGCGAAGGCCTCGCCGGCTCTAGAGCATGATCGTTTCGGACGGAACCGCTTCGCGGTTCCGACAGAAGCGTGAATCATGCTCTCGCTTTAACTTGGAGCCTCAGAACCGCTTGGTCAGCTGCACGCCGTAGGTGCGCGGCTCGTTGACGAAGGCGGTCAGGTTGTTGAAGTCGATCGCGCCGATGACGTTCTCTTCGTCGGTCAGGTTGCGGACATAGGCCGCCGCTTCCAGGCCGCGGCCCAGGTCGCGCCAGCCGGCCCGCAGACCGCCCTCGAAGTGCGTATCCTGCATGAACTCGACCGATTCATAGAGGAACAGGTTGAAGTCCTTCAGCATCGTCCAGTCGGTCGAGGCGAAGAACTCGGTGTCGTCGCCCAGGGGCAGGACGTAGTTCAGCGTCAGATTGGCGGTGTATTCCGGCGCCTGCGGGAAGGGGTTGCCGTCGACCTTGGCGCGACGGGTCGTGCCCACGGTGACGATCGGGTCGGTGACGGTGCAGTTGGAGCCGCAGATGGCGACCAGCAGGTCGCCGTCCTTGATCTCCGTGTGGTTCCAGGCGGCGCCGGCCGCCAGGCTGAAGCCCGCGCCCAAATACAGGTCGCCGTCCAGCTCCAGGCCGTAACCTTCGCCCTTGTCGGCGTTGATCAGGCGGTTGGAGTTGTCCGCCCCGCCGATGGCGGTGAACTGCATGTCGCTGACCTCATAGGCGTAGGCCGTGCCGTTCAAACGGCCGCGGCCGTCGAACAGACGGGCCTTGAAGCCGGTCTCATAGGACATGACGGTTTCCGAATCGGCCGTGGTCAGGACCGGGAGGTTGCGGCCCTGGATCGACGGACCGCGATAGCCCTTGGCCACGCGGGCGAACAGGTTGAGGCTGTCGTTGACCTCATACAGGGCGCTGACGTCCCAGCTGACCTGCTCGTCGCCGACCGAGACGGCGCCCGTCCCACCAGCGCCGGTTCCCAGGACGATCCGACCGAAATAGTCGCGGTTGTCGTCGGTATAGCGCAGACCCGCCGTGACCTTCAGGGCCTCCGTCAGCCTGTAGCTGCCCTGACCGAACACGGACCAGGAGTCCGACTTCTGCACGATGTCGGTCACGCGCGTCGGCTGGGGATTGCCCACGCCGTTGAAGGTGCCCGAGACCAGATTGATCCGCTCATCCCAATAGAAGGCGCCGATCTGCCAGCCCAGGCGCGCATCGCCGTTCGAGGCCAGGCGCAGCTCGTAGGTGTTCTGCAGCAGGTCGCTGGACAGGGTGCCGGTCTCGGAGTTGAACGGCGTCTTGTAGGAGGCCGTCGCCGGGGCGCTGGCCACGCCGCCGTCGATGTCGCCGTCGCCCTGCGACCAACCCTGGTAGGAGCCGACGATGCCGGTCAGGGTGGCGGGGCCGAAGTCATAGGCCACGCGCAGCGACTGGGACGTGGTCTTCTGCTTCTGGAAGTTGTTGCGGCCGCCGTCGTAATAGACGGTGTCCCGGTCGAAGTTGTCGTTCAGCTTGTTGGAGCCCTTGGTCAGGGCGTTGGCGCGGTTCATCGTGCCCGTGCCTTCGTAGTCGCGAGCCTGAAGGGTCAACAGGGTCGACAGACGCGCGGTCGGGGTCCAGGCGACATGGACGCGGCCGGCGATGTCGTCGAAATTGCCCAGGTCGTCCTTGTCCGGATTGGCGAAGGACGGATTGTAGGCGTTATCGACCCAGTCGTCGCGATGGTTCCACAGGAAGGCGCCGCGCACCTGGAGCGTATCGGACGCCGGCAAGGTGACGGCGGCTTCGGCCCGGGTCGAACCCAGGTTGCCGTAGGTCAGGGAGCCGAAACCGGTGAATTCGTCCGACGGCTTGACGCTGTCGATCTTGATCACGCCCGCCGGGGTGTTGCGGCCGAACAGGGTGCCCTGCGGCCCGCGCAGCACTTCCAGCTGCTGCACGTCGAACAGGGGGAAGCCCTTCAGATAGACGCTTTCCAGAACCACGTCGTCCAGCACCACCGAAACCGGCTGGGAGGCGGTGAAGTCGAAGTCCACATTGCCGAGGCCGCGGATGTAGAAGCGCGGCGCATAGCGGCCGTTCGAGCTTTCGACCTGAAGGCTGGGCACACGGCCCGACAGGGCCAGAACGTCGGCGCCGCCGGCCGAGATGTCCTGCAAGGTCTGGGGCGTCAGGGCGGAGACGGCGAAGGGAACGTCGCGGATGTTCTCGCTGCGACGCTGGGCGGTGACGACGATGTCATCGACGCCGGCCGGTTCGGCGGCGGTTTGCGTCTGGGCCTCAGTCTTGGCCTGGGTTTGAACCTGGGCCAGGGCCGAGCCGGCGCTCAGCAGGGCGATGCTGCTGACGGTGGCGGCCAGAAGGGCGGGACGAAGCATGGCTGAACTATCCTTGGCGTCGTAAGGGAGGAAACGATCGCGCGACGCCGTAAAGCTTCGAAAAGGGAATCGCCAGCGTCAGACGGGCCGCTTTGTTGAAGCTTTGAAGACGCGGACACAGCGGTGTGACAATCGGCTTCAGACAAGGCGCCGCGCGGCCCCCCAGTCTTGTTCGAACAAGGTTGAAGTGCGACGATGTAAGGGTGCGTCCCTTCGCTGCGCGCCCCTTCCCCATATCCTGGATTGCGCATGTCTCTCGTCAGGCCTTCCCGCCGCCGTCTTCTTCAACTGGCCGGGGCGACGACGCTGGCGCCGGGCCTGATCGGCCTGAGAGCGAAGGATCAGACCGAAACGATCGGCCGGGTGCTGGCCGTTTCGGACATGCATTCGGCCTATGAGCGCACCGCCCAACTGCTGGCCGCCTTTGAAACCGAGGTTCAGACCCATCCGGTTCCCCATGTGATCGCCATCAACGGCGACCTGTTCGAACACGGCAACGCCGTGGCCGTGCGGTCCGGCGGTGTGATCGACTGGGCCTTCGTCGAGGCCCTGCCGCGCCTGGCGCCCACGGTGTTCAACCTGGGCAATCACGACAACGACCTGACCCCGGACCTGGCTGAGGTCGTGGCGCGTCTGCGGACCCTGGGCGTCCAGGTCGTCAGCACCATAGGCGACCGGCGCACGGGCGAAGGCTACGCCCCCTCTTCGACCACCCTGCCCTTCGGCGCCCGGTCCTTGCGCGTCGTGGGCATAGGGACCGACGCCCTGAACACCTATCCCAAGGTCTCTCGCGACCAGTTGGACATTCCATCTCCTGCGGTCTGGGCAAGGGCCCAACTTGGAGCCGCATTGTCGGGCGCCGATCGGGTTCTGATCCTGAGCCATGCGGGTGTCGCGGCCGATCGCGACATCCTGCCCCTGCTGCCCGACGGCGGCCTGATGATCGGCGGCCACAACCATCTGCTGTTCCAGCATCAACAGGGCCGCAGCGCCTATGCCCACACAGGCTCGTGGACAAGCGCCTATACGGTTGGCGAATTCCGCGCCGACGGCTCGGTCACGGCCGCCTCTCACCCAGTCGCGCTGGACGCCGCGGCCGATCAGCCCCTGGCCGAACTGATCGCCGCGACCCTGGCCGCCCAGATGACGGCGGAGGAGCGGGCCCTACTGGGCGTCAGCCCCCGCGCCCTGTCCCTGGGCGACACTGGACGGAGAGTCGCGGCAGGCCTGGCCCAGGCCGCAGGCGTCGATGCGGGCTTCATCGGCCACACCACCCTGGGCGCCGGCCTGCCTGCCGGGCCGGTCAGCCGCTACGTTTTCGACGCCGTCGTGCGTTTCGACGGCCGGCTGATGACCGCCGTCGTCCTGCGTGATCGGTTCGACGCCTTCCTCGCCCGCGCCAACCAGGACCGGCCGATGCCGCTCAGCGCGCGCAACGGCGACTTCCTCTACGCCGCCGGCGCCGCGCCGACGGACGGCCCCGTGCACATCGTCACCACCGACTGGTGCGCGACCAATCAGGCCGGATATTTCGGCGCCGGCGACCTCGTCTTCACCGAAGCGCCCGGTCTGACGGTCAAGACGGCGGCGGCGGCGGCCCTGTTGGAGCCGCATTGACAACGGCCGCCCAGCCGGAGCCAAGATGGATCATGGCGATGCGCTCGATACTGTCGACCATCCTGGCGCTGGCGGCCCTGGGACAGGCTGGGACTGCGGCTGCGCAGACGACGGGGCGTTGGACCGTCGATCAGGCCTACGCCGTCATCGACTTCCAGACCCGCCACGACGGCCGCAGCGTCGCCCAAGCCTTGGAGCGCCATCTTCGCCGTCAGGGCTTCCTGGTCGTCACCCGCCGCCAAGCCTCCGGCGCCCCGCCCCGCACGCCCGGTCGTTTTACCCTGGCGGACCCGGCCGCGCCGACGGGTTTCGGGCTGGAGGGTCCGACGACGCGCGCCGCGGCGGGCTGGCTGCGGCCGGTCCGCACGGTCGTCTGCAACGGCGCCGCCTGGCGCGCCGAAGTCAGCCCGCGTCAGGTCGGGCCGGTCGAGACCCGCTACACCCTCTGTCTCTTTCCCTATCGCGACGGCGCGCGCCAGGGACTTCAGCTCGACATCTACGCCGCCGCCGTCCTGCACGGCGATCCAGAGACGCCGATCGCGCCGCAGTCCGAAGCCGTCTCGCCCGAAGCCTTCATGCGGGGCGCGGTTCAGGCGGTCGAACAAAGGATCCGTCAGCCCGGCGCCTGGATCGAACATCGCCCGGCCAATCGCGACCGGCCCTTCTTCCTGGACGACGACGCCCTGTCCGCCGGTCCCCACTGAAGCCTTTCGACTGAGCCCGAAAACGATCGCGCCCCCGACGGAGCCGTCGGGGGCGCGAAAGTCAGCGTTCAGGCGGGAATCAGAACTTGACGCTGAACCGGCCGAAGATGCGGTTGTCGCGGTACTCGTCCTTGTAGAGGCCAGTGTAGCCCATCTCCAGCGCGGTCCGTTCGGTCGCCTGGACGGTGAAGGCCAGGCCGCCGGAGATGACGTCATCCCCCGGATTGGCGCCGTTGATCACGAAGCCGGGTCCATCGGCGAAGGCGGCGTCGAACACTGGCCCGTCGCCGTTCAGATCGTGGGTATAGGCCAGGTGGGTCACCGCCGACAGACGCGGACGGCCCTGACCGCCGGCCAGGACGGTGCGGGTGCGGAAGCCGGCCGTGACCAGATCCGCCGTCTGTTCGACTTGGCCCGACAGGGCGGCGTCTCCGCCGACCTCGACCACGTCGGCGTCGTATTGGACATGGCTGAAGGCGCCGTAGGGTTCGAACATCGTCGCCCCGACCGCCCGGCTCCAGGCGAGTTCGCCATAGACCTGCCAGACGTCGCCGTCATAGTCGCCGGCCAAGGCGTTGCTGAACTGGTTCAACTGAGCGGTGCGGTCGGTGCGGACGTCGGCCTTGGCCCAGGATCCGCCGACACGGACCTGGAAGTCGCCCAGGGCGCCGCCGCCGTAGACGCCGATCTGTTCGCTGTTGACACGACCCGTCGAGTTCAGCCGCGCCGACCGCAGTTCCGAACGGCTTTCGCCCAAGGCCAAGCCGATGTGAACATCGTCCGACAGCGCCTTTTCGGCCCCGACCAGATAGCCGGACGATTCGCTGCGGAAGGCCGCCAGGCCGTCATGACGCGAGCCGCGGCCGTCGCCGAAGACGCCGCTGCCCCAGACCGAAACCCCGTTGCCCGCATAGGTCTGACCGCCGGCCTGACCCCGGCCGCGGTCCGACGTGGCCTCGCGGATCGCGCGCGTGTCGGACACCGCCAGGCCGGCCAGAGAGGCGTGAACCTCGCCAGTCAGGCTGGGCAGGGCGGCCTGAACCGCGGGCACGCTGGCGTCCAGCAGGGCGTTCTCCAGCGACAGGTCGCGGCTTCCGCTGGTCGCCGATCCGTTGATCATCACGTCCAGGGCTGCGCCCGCCGACTTCTGGTTCGAGTTGGCGCCTAGGGACGCCACCGTCACGTCGTTGCGGCGCACCGTCAGCGTGACCCCGTTGGTCGAATAGGTCAGGACCGGCGTCAGGAAGGCCAGATCGCTCTGCGCCCCGGTGAAGGCGCCGGTGACTGCGCCCGTCGACTGAATGATGTTCATCCGCGAGCGCAGGTTCCATTCGCCGCTGTCGGCCTTCAGCACGACCTGACCGCCCTCGAGGCGCGTCGCCCCGCCGACGTTCAGCCGCGAATAGGCGCCGCCGTTGACGCTGGAGCGGATCCACAGGAAGGAGCCCGGCTTGAAGTTGACGTCGCCGGCGACGGTCAGGGTTCCGAACGGATTGGCCCCGTCGCCCGGCGCGACCACGCCGCCGCTTTCCGCCGTCAGGTTCAGCAGACGACCGACGCCGCCGATCATGCCCACGCCGCCGACGGTGGCGTTCGAACGCAGCAGGCTGCCGTTGACGGTCAGAAGACCGCCCTCGACGCGGGTCGGGCCGCTGTAGTCATTGGCGCCGGTCAGGATCAGCTGCCCCCCGCCCTTCTTGACCAGACCGCCGATGTCATTGCCGAAGTTGGCCCGCACCTCGGCCGAATAGCGGTCGCGGGCGTCGCCGATGTTGTTGCTCCAGACATCGACGGTGCCGACCGCCACGGTGACGTCGCGGGTCGCCCGCAAAGCGGTCGGGCCGCCCAAGGCGACGTTCATCTGGGGCGCGCCCCAGCCGGACTTCAGATCGACGCCCGGCGTGTCCAGATCCCGAGAGCTGGACACCAGAATGTCCGAAATCAGGGCCGTGGAATATTCGGGGAAGTTCTCCATCAGGAGGGCGGCGAAGCCCGACACGTTCGGCGCCGCCATCGACGTGCCGGTATAGGCCGCATAGCCGGCGCCGGTGTAGCGGATGTACTGGTTCAGCACCCGCTGCAGTTCGGCGTTGGCGTATTCGAGCACGGCGCCGGAGAAGGCCGGGGTCAGGATCGCCATGTTGTTGGTCGAGACCAGCAAGCCCGCCAGGGTGGAGGTGAAGCTGTCGGGATCGCCCAGGCGGGCTCCCGCAACCAGGGTGATGGCCGCCGCTTGCCGAGCCACTTCGCGCCGTTGCGCGTCCTCGTCATAACCGGGTCCGCCGGCTTCTCGCGCGTCGAGATAGTTGTTCAGCACGACCAGAAACTGGTTCACGGCCGCAGATTGCAGGGCCGAGACGGTGGTCGCAGCATAGAGTCCCGTATAGTTCGCCCGGGGATATAGGGCCAGGATGCCGGCCCGGTCCATCGTATAGGCGGGCACGGACGAGACGACGGCCGAACCCGGTCCGGCGACGCACCAGGTCGCCGTCTGACCGCAGAAGCTGGTCGACGGGTCGGCGGCGGCAAAGCTGGAATAGTTGGCGACCGACAGCCAATTGGAGCGCAGGCGCGGATCCGACAGGGGCGCCACGGCGTCGATGCTGGCGTGGACGCCATAGCCGTTGCCGGCCGAGAAGACCACCAGCACGTCCTTGTCCAGCACCGGCTTGTAGTAGTCGCCGTAGTTCCGATTCATCGACGCCAGAACGGTCGACAGCGACGCATTGTACGGCAGGGAAGTGCCGCTGCCCCAGCTGTTGTTGATGATGCGCACCTGCCCCGTATTGGCCAGATCGACGATGTTCTGGTTCGAGGTCGCGACGATGTCGCCGTCGATATAGACGTCCTTGAACCACAGGAAGTCGCCGGCCGCGAAGTTGGTGGTGGCGGCGTAGAGCTTGGCGCCGTAGGCGTTGCCGAACATGGGCTGACCCGCGACCCGGTCGCCGGCGATGGTGCCCGCCACATGGGTGCCGTGGCCCTCCCATCGACGACGCGGATTGATCCGCCCGTCATTGCCGTAGCCCTCGACGACCTGGGTTCGCAGCCCCGTCACCTTGCCCGCCGATCCGAACAGGGGGTGGTCCATATAGACGCCGGCGTCATTGACCCCGATCGTCTGACCCCGCCCGGTCAAACCCATGGCGTAGGCATGTTCCAGCCCCAGGAAACGCTTGGAATAGTCGACCGAAAACTGGGCGTCCGACCGCCACGAGGCCAGGGCCGTCTGATAGTTGGTCGTGCGCGTCCCATTGGCCATATAGAAGCCGCCGGCCGGCGGGGTCGGCGCCGTCTGCGCCGCCGCCGCGCCCGCCAGGACCGACACGCCCGCCGTCGCAGCCATCAGGCCGATTTTGAAACTGAAAGCCACTCTTTCCCCCTCTTCGGCCGACGGCCGAACGCTTAAGCTTGCAACCCCACGGCGCAATTCAAACACTCAATCGACCGGCGCGAGCACCGTCGTCAACACATTTCGGACAAAAGACGGGCGCGGCGTTTCGTCTTTTAGGGGATAAAATTCCGACGCGTTCTGCGCGGCCAGCCGTAGCCTTCTCCGCATTGTCATGCGCTATTCGGTTCAGCGGCGCAGGTCCAGACCATCGCCGGGCCGAAGCAACTCGCTCGCAGGGGGGGGGGGTACGGAGGGAAAGCCGTGGCGGACAGAGAGGGATTCGAACCCTCGGTAGGCTTTCACCTACACACGCTTTCCAAGCGTGCGCGATCGACCACTCCGCCACCTGTCCGTTTCACGCCAGCTCGTGCGCGCCGCCGGAGGTCGATCCGGCGGGAGGCGGGCCTGATAGAACACCATGGCCCCCTCGGCAAGCGCCTGTGACGTCCCCATATGGGGGCGGACGACATTTTCCTTATTGGGGAACCCCATGCTGCTGACCAAGACCGCCGAACTGCCCACCGCCGAGACCGCCCTGCCCGGCCGCGCCGAGCCCCTGGCGACGGACGAAACCCATTTCGTCAGCGGCCATCCGCTGAAGGGGCCCTATCCCGAGGGTTTCGAAACGGCGATCTTCGGCATGGGCTGTTTCTGGGGCGTGGAGCGGGTCTTCTGGTCCCTGCCGGGCGTCTGGGTGACGTCGGCCGGCTATTCGGGCGGAATCACGCCCAATCCGACCTATGAGGAGACCTGCACCGGCCGCACCGGCCATGCCGAGGTGGTGAAGGTGGTGTTCGACCCGTCGGTCATAACCTACGGCGACCTGCTTAAGGCTTTCTGGGAAAACCACGACCCGACCCAGGGCATGCGCCAGGGGAATGACGTCGGCACCACCTATCGGTCCGCCATCTACACTCTGAACGACGATCAGCAGCGCGAGGCCGAGGCGTCGCGTGACGCCTATCAGGCGGCCCTGACCGCGGCCGGGCGCGGCGCCATCACCACCGAGATTCAGCCTGCCGGCGAATACTATTACGCCGAGGGTTATCACCAGGGCTATCTGGCCAAGAATCCGGCCGGCTATTGCGGCATCGGCGGCACCGGCGTGGTCTGTCCGATCGGGATCGGCGTGAGGGCCTGACCGACGTCCTTGGATGACGGTCGGGCGAAATGTCCTGTCCGCCTCCGGCTAGGCGTCGGCGGCGGACAGGCGTAGGGAAGCCGAAAACGCCCAAGGGAGAGCCGCCATGTCCGCCTTCGTCCATCCCGATGAGATCCGCAGCCGTTTCTCGGCCGCGTTGTCGGCCATGTACCGAGCGGAGGTGCCTCAGTACGGGGAGCTGCTGACCCTGGTGGCCGAGGTCAACGCCGAGGCCTTGAAGGCCGATCCAGCGGGGGCGGACCGGCTGGCCGCAGCCGGCGAACTGGCGCGGCTGTGTGAGGAACGGCACGGCGCCATCCGCGTCGGCACGGCGGACGAACTGGCCACCATCGCCCGCGCCTTCGCCGTCATGGGCATGGCGCCGGTCAGCTATTACAATCTGGCCCCCGCGGGGGTGCCGGTCCATTCGACCGCCTTCCGCCCGGTCGATCCGGCGGCCCTGGCGCGCAATCCCTTCCGGGTCTTCTGCTCCCTGCTGCGGCTGGAGCTGATCGCGGATCAGGACCTGCGTCAGGAGGCGGCCGCCGCCCTGGCCCGGCGCGACATCTTCACCCCGGGCGCGCGGGCGCTGATCGAGACGGCCGAGACCGCGGGCGGCCTGGACGAGGATCAGGCCGACCGCTTCGTCTCCGAACTGCTGGAGACCTTCCGCTGGCACGCCGAGGCGACGGTCAGCGCCGCAACCTATGAACGCCTGGTCGCCGCCCACCGGCTGATCGCCGACGTGGTCAGCTTCAAGGGGCCGCACATCAACCATCTGACGCCGCGCACCCTGGACATAGACGCGGCCCAGGCCGCCATGCCCGAACGGGGCATCACGCCCAAGGAGACGATCGAGGGGCCGCCCGCCCGCGCCTGCCCGATCCTTCTGCGCCAGACCAGTTTCAAGGCCCTGCAGGAGGCCATCGCCTTCCCCGGCGCGGACGGGGCCGTCCAGGGGGTGCACACCGCCCGCTTCGGCGAGATCGAGCAGCGCGGCTGCGCCCTGACCCCGACGGGACGCGCCCTGTACGACGCGGCCCTGGCCAGCAAGGACTTTTCGGCCCTGCCCGACGACTGGACGGCCCTGCGCCGGAACGGCCTGGCCTGGTTCCGCTATCGCGCGACGCCGCAGGGCCTGGCCGGCCGCGCCGAGACGGCCGATCTGGAGGCCCTGATCGCCCTGGGTCACGTCGTCGCGGAGCCGATCACCTACGAGGACTTCCTGCCCGTCAGCGCCGCCGGAATCTTCCAGTCCAACCTGGGCGCCGAGGTGCGCGAAGCCTATGCCGTCGACCCGGCCAAGGCCGATTTCGAACAGGCCCTGGGCCGGTCGGTGCTGGACGAGATGGTCCTGTATCAGGCGGAGCAGGAGGCTTCGATCGCCGCCGCCCTGAAGGCCTTGGGTCTGGCCGAGGCCGCGGCCTGAGCAAATCCGAGACCATCCGCCGTATTGCCTGACGCCCCGCGCCGGATCATAGACGCGGCCGTGCCCCCCTCCGCCCCCTCGTCCGCGCGCCGTTATGATCTGGACTGGATCCGGGTGGGGGCGTTCGGCCTGCTGATCCTCTATCACGTGGGCCTGGTCTATGGGGTCTACGGCTGGCACGTGCACAGCGTCCACACCTTCGAGTGGATGCGCGAAGCCATACTGATCACCAATCCGTGGCGGCTGACCCTGCTGTTTCTGGTGTCGGGCGCGGCCCTGCGGTTCATGACCTTCCGACGCACGCCGCGCCAGGTGGCCCGGGCGCGGTTCGAACGCCTGGTTCCGCCGCTTCTGTTCGGGGCCGTGGTCCTGGTGCCGATCCAGTCCTGGATCGAGGCCATGGACAAGGCCGGCTGGCCAGGCGGCCTGGCCGGCTACGCCGCCTGGATGGCGCACGAGTTCAGCTTCAGCGGCCTGGCCGACGGCGTGCCGGTCAACCATCTGTGGTTCATCGTCTATATCGCCGCCTATAGCGTCGTCACCATACTGCTGTGGCGACGGCCGGGCCTGATCGACCGGATCGGCGGGTGGCTGGAGAAGTCTCTGGCCGGGCCGCGCCTCCTGACCCTGCCGATCCTCTATCTGATCGCCATCCGCATCCTGCTGTTCCCTTGGTTCGGGGTGACCAATGTCCTGCACTGGGACTGGTACAATCACGCCCTGTCCCTGGCGGCCTTCATCTTCGGCTTCAGCATCGTGGGGCGAGAGAGCATCTGGCGCGACATGGAGCGGTATCGCTGGGTCGCCCTGGGCCTGGCGGCGGTCGCCCTGCCGATCATGATGGCCCAGGTCTGGCACCCCGGCGGCCGGGCCTTCTGGGGCGTGCCCAAGGCCATGGTCTACGGCCTGGACCAGTGGGCGACGATCGTCGCCATCCTGGGTTTCGGCAGCCGGCATCTGCGGTCACGCGGCGGGCCGGTTCTGACCTATCTGACCGAGGCGACCTTCCCCCTCTATCTGGCGCACCAGACCATCCTGGTGGCGGCGGTCTGGATCATTCGTCCTGCCCATCTGCCGGCGGGGCTGGAGGCCCTGTCCCTGCTCCTGATCACCTTCCTGGGTAGTTTCGCCGTCTATGAGGTCGTAAAGCGCATCCCCGCCATCCGCCCCTTATGGGGTCTGAAGCCCGCCGGCGGACGGCCCTGGCCGCTGGATCTGGAGGCCTTGCGACATCCCGCCGCCCGTTATCACCGCCGTCGTCGCCTGCTGGCCGTCGGGATCGCCGCGCCGCTTCTGGCCCTGACGGTGGTGGCGGCCGCCATCGCCGCCTATCCCGGCTTCGACAACGCCACCCAGTATCTGAGCGAGCTGGGCGGTTCGACGGCCCAGGCCCCGATCATCTTCAACGGCGGCGTCTTCATCGCCGGCATAATGGCGGGCGTGGCGGGGATCGGCTTCGGCCTGGCCGTCTACGCCCTGACGGAGAAGCGGATCGCGGGCGCCGTGATCGCGGCGGTCTTCGTCCTGGCCGGGGCGGGCATGTCGGCCTCGACCCTCTACCCCTGGCCGGACCCGCGCCACATGATCATCAACCTGGCCCTGGGCATTCAGCTGGCGCCGGTGCTGCTGCTCTGGGGTCTTGCGTCGCGCCGGGATCTGCCCCGGCTCAAAATCTTCCTGACCGCCATCTTTGTCATCATGGCGTGTCTGACCGTTGTTACAAAACACATGATCTTTCCCGGCACGGTCAACGACGCCAACGTCGGCTGGTGGGAGCGGGCCTATGCCCTGGTGCTGGTCGGCTGGGTCGGCGTCGCCGCCTGGCTGCTGGATCGCAAGTTGTTGCAGGAAGCGATAAAATCCCCGTCTGGCGGGTCCGTCGCCCAGGTCGCGGCGGCGGGTGAGTAAAAAAACCCCGAATTTTTCGCCCCTATCAACATTGCGTGATTGAAAATCGCGCGAATGTGATCGACTATAGGGATCGTGCTGCGATGCAGCGCGCACCGTCTTCCTGCCTTCGGAAGCGCGGATGGTCAACACGGGGGCGTCCAGAGCGGCATGAACAAGCTGGCGATCCGGCCTGTCGAACAGGCTGAAATCGAGACGAAGAACCCGGCGCCCCAGGGCCCGGCCTGGTCCTGGCTGCCCGACGAGGCGCCGCTGGCCATGCCGGTTCAGTCCCTGAGCGCGCCCGAGGCCGTCGCCGAGGCCGTTCCCGCCACCTCCCCGCGCACGGTCGGCCTGCGCCGGCTGATGCTGCTGGCCGGCACCCTGGTCCTGACCGGCCTGTCCGCCATCGCTCCCTTCTATCTCTACGCCCGCAAGGGCTGGGACGGGACCGAGATCCTGGCCTTCGGCATCTTCATGGTGCTGATCACCGCCATCTCCTGCTGGTTCGTCAGCGGCCTGATGGGCCTGTTCGTCATGCTGCGCGGCAAGGATCAGGCCGACCTGGCCTTCGCCCCCCATCCGGCCCTGCCCCGCACCCGCACGGCCCTGCTGATGCCGCTGTACAATGAGGACGCCCGCGCCTCCTTCGCCCGCCTGGCGATGATCGACGCCTCGCTGACCCGCCTGGGCGCCGCCTCGGCCTTCGACATCTTCGTGCTGAGCGACTCGACCAAGGAAGAGGCCGCCGCCGATGAGCGTTCGGTCTTCCAGGCCTTCCGCCAGACCGCCGGCTGCAAGACCTTCTATCGTCGCCGCACCGAGAACAGCGAGCGCAAGGCCGGCAATCTGGCCGAATGGGTCCGTCGTTTCGGCGGCGCCTATGAGAACATGATCGTCCTGGACGCCGACAGCACCATGGCCGGCGAGACCCTGCTGCGCATGGTCGACGCCATGGAGCGCAATCCCGGCGTCGGCCTGATCCAGACCGCCCCGGTCATCATCAAGGCCCGCACCATCTTCGCCCGCGTGTCGCAGTATTCGGTGCGCCTGTACGGCCGCGTCGCCGCGGCGGGCCTGGCCTACTGGACCGGTTCGGAATCCAGCTACTGGGGCCACAACGCCATCATCCGCACGCGCGCCTTCGCCGCCTGCTGCGGCCTGCCCCATCTGAAGGGCAGGAAGCCCTTCGGCGGCCATATCATGAGCCACGACGTGGTCGAGGCCGCCCTGATGCGCCGCGCCGGCTGGGCCGTCCACGTCAGCGCCGCCCTGGAAGGGTCGTGGGAAGAGACCCCGCCGTCGATCACCGACTTCATCCGCCGCGATCACCGCTGGTTCCAGGGCAATCTGCAGCACCTGGGCCTGATCGGCGCCAAGGGCCTGTCGCCGATGAGCCGCCTGCAGCTGGCCATGGGCTGCATGGCCTATCTGTCCTCGCCCCTCTGGATGGCGTCCCTGATGGTCGGCCTGTTCATCCAGATGTTCTATCCGGTCGACTGGACCAGCTTCTTCTACATCCTGAACCCGCAGTTCACCCCCTTCATGCTGGCCTCCTTCCTGTCCGGCGTCCTGCTGATCGGGCCCAAGTTCATGGGCGCCGCCCTGGTGCTCAGCCGCCCGGCCGAGCGGCGCGCCTTCGGCGGACGCCGCGCCATCGCCAAGGGCATGGCGGCCGAGATCGCCCTGTCGGCCATCCTGGCCCCCATTCTGATGGTCGCCAACACCAAGGCCTTCATTCAGATCCTGTCCGGCCACGACACCGGATGGACCACCCAGCAGCGCGAGGCCGACGGCCTGGCCTGGTCCGACGCCTTCCGCGCCATGCGCTGGCAGATGATCGCCGGCGTCGGCTTCATCGCGCCCCTGTGCGTCCGCCCCGACTTGGCCACCTGGTTCGCCCCGATCGTCCTGCCCCTGCTGCTGGCTGCACCGATCGCGGTCTGGACCTCGCGCGTCCGCTCGGGCGACGCCCTGGCGAAGAAGGGCTTCCTGGTCACCCCGGCCCAGGACGGCGTCAGCGTCAATCCGTCGGTCCTGCACACGCCGCGTTCGCCCCTGCGCGCGGTGGCCGGCGGCGTCCTGGCCCCGGTCGCAGCCCCCGCCATGGTCCCGGCCCGCGCCCCGGAGCTGTAAGCCCCGCTCTATCCGCCCGACCGATGCAGGACGGCCACAGAACCGTCACAACCGCTACAGCCCCGCTCGACGCAGGGCCCGGTCTTGATCATCTTCAGTCATCAGCTCTGCTGAGGACCGATTCCATGACCAAGAAGACCAGCGCCGATTCCAAGCCCGAACTCCGCATCGTCGGGACTGAGGCGGCCGTCTATGACCTGATGCGCGCGCCCGAGACGACGGCTGAGCGGGTCAAACGCCTTCAGATGGAGGCGCACGCCCTGGCCCTGGAAGAGATCGACCAGTTCGAGAAACTGCTCAGCCAAGCCGCGCAAAAGGCCAAGGACATCGCCTCGGGCGGCGACGCCTATCCGGTCGGCGTTCGCGAGATCGCCACGCGCCTGGCCGCCGACCTGCCGACCCGGGCCGAGACCATACGCACGATCGTGGGCCGCCTGGGCTGACCCCAGGGGGTCCGGCCCTCAGGCAAGGACGTCGTCATAGTCCGGGTGTCGCTTGTGCCAGGCCACGGCGTAGCTGCATTGCGGGAACAGTTTCAGCCCGTGTTCGCGTGCATGTTCGGCCATCGCCTGCATGAAGCGCCCGGCGGCGCCCGAGCCGCGCAGGCTCTGGTCCGCCTCGACGTGCAGGATCATCCGCGCCCCGCCGCGCACGGCGTAGTCGGCCCAGACCCGTCCCTCGCCGCCCTCGCCGTCGAACATCTGTTCAAAGCGGTTGTCGTCCCTGGCGTCGGTGAACGGTCCCATGCTCAACTCCTTTTACGCTTCAACAGCCTGGGAGAAGGGACGTTCCATCGGCGCCGACGCCTCAGATCGGCTTGTCCTGCAACAGATTGATCAGGCCCAGCACGCTCTTCACCGTGAACCAGACACTGAGCAGGAACCAGATCAGCAGGAACAGCAGCAGGAAGGGAATGCCGATCAGCACCACCGAGGCCAGGGCGCTGACGAAGATGCCGACCCAGGCGGCGATGGTCCACCAGAAGACCGACCAGAAGAGGCGGATCTGGGCGTCGATATGTTGCCGGGCCACGCCCGCGGCCGTGCTGCGCGTCACATAGGCCACCACCAGCCCGACCAGGACCAGCACATTGGCGCTGGGGATGGACAGGATGAACAGGGCCCAGGCGATCAGGGCGCCGACCTTGCCTTCCGGCTCCTGGCCGGGGGTGAAATTGGGTTCGGTCGTCATGGTCGTCCTTTCAGAACAGCCAGCTGCGCGGATTGTCGATCGGCCGCCCGGCCTTCAGACGCATCACGCCGAAGACGCCGCGCGCCAAGATCCACAGGGCCGACAGGAACAGGACGAAGACCCCGATATTGACGATCACCAGCAGGCCGCCCAGCACCACCGCGACGGCGGCGATCCACAGGGTGCGCCGCTGATACAGGAAGTGGCCGGCGGCCAGACGCTCCTGCGGGCCTTCGCGCCCGGTCACGGCCACCAGGGCCAGAAGCGCCGAAACCCCCAGGGTCGGCACGGCCAGAAGGATCAGCACATAGACGGCGTAAAGGCTCATCGGCGCGGCCGGCTGTTCCTTTCGGCGGCCCAGACTGTCGCGCAGGGCGTCCACCGGGCCGGGCCGGGCCGACCGTTCGAAGGGCCCCGGCTGGGCGGGGGCGGGCGCCGTAACGGGCTGGGGCTGGGGCTCGGGCGGATCGAACAGATCGGCTTCGCGCTCAGGGGCCGGCGTCACGGTTTCGGCCCTGGTCGGCGCAGCCGGCGTCGCCTCCGGCTCTCGGTGCCGCCCCGCCAGCGAAGCCGCCGAGACGAAGCCGACCAGGGCGTCGTGATCCTGATCGTCGGACGCGGCCTGGGGCTGTGCGGACTCTGAGCCTTGCGGATCGCCGGGTTCGGCCATGGACAGGATACGCTTCTCTCGCGCCGCCGAGACGGCTGGACTGTTAAGGACAATGGCCGCCCAGGCGGGCGGACGCAACCTATCGCGCCAGAACGATCTCGCATCCCGGCGCGATCACGGCCGAAAGGGCGCCGGGCTTTTCGATCCGCACCGTGGCCCGCATCACCCGCCGGTCGTCCAGACAGGCCCGCGCCAGCCGGTCGGCGAAGGTCTCGACCAGTCCCACATGGCCCTCGGCGGCGATGGCGCGCGCGGTCTCGGCGACGGTCTCATAGTTGATGGTGTCGCCCAGCCGCTCGATGGGCCGGGGCTCCAGCTCCAGGGTCACGTCGATGACCAGGGTCTGAAGCCGCCCCTGTTCGTGGTCATAGACCCCGATCCCCGCCTGAACCTCCAGCCCGCGCACGAAGACGCTCAGCCGCTCGCAGCGCAGCGGTTCGTCCGCCGGAAACGGCGACACCGACGACGACTGAACCACGCGACCTACTCCTGGATGTCCGGGGTGCGCCAGGCCAGATGCTGGCCCCCATCGACGGCGATCATCTGGCCCGTCACCATTCGCGCGTCAATGAGCCACAGCACGGCCTCGGCCACCGCTTCCGGGCTGCCGGGCGTCTGCAACAGGGTGGCGCGCGCCTCGGCGGCGAATTCTTCGGGCGTCTGATGGATCGACGGCAGGGTCGGCCCCGGCCCCACGCCGTTGACCCGAATGCCCGGCGCCAGGGCCTGGGCCAGGGTCTGGGTCGCCCACCACAGCCCATTTCGCGACAGGCTGTAGGAGAAGAAGCGCGGATCGGGCTTCAGCACCTTCTGGTCCAGCAGATTGACGATCGCCCCCTCCACCGTCTGGGCGGCGAAGGCCTCGGCCAGAACGATCGGCGCCCGCAGATTGGTCTCCAGATGCTTGTCCCAGCTGTCGCGCGTCAGGCCGCCGATCCGGTCGTCCTCGAACACCGAGGCGTTGTTGACCAGCGCCGTGACCGGCCCCAGGGCCTCGGCCGCCGCCGGGACCAGGGCGCGCACCCGCGCCTCGTCCGTCAGATCGGCCTGCAACAGACAGGCGCGCCGCCCCAGGCCGCCGATCGCCTCGGCCAAGTCCCGCGCCGCCTCGCCCGAGGCGTGATGATGGATCGCCACATCGAACCCGGCCCTGGCCAGGGTCAGACAGATGGCCCGCCCGATCCGCCGCGCCCCGCCCGTGACCAGGGCGACGCCCCGCGCCGCAGAAGCGCCCGAAGCCGCCGGGACTTCAGTCAACCCGACCGAACTCGACCAGGTTCATAAGGGCCACGACGGCGATGAAGCCGAAGATGATGCCGAGAGCCAGCATGGTGATCCTCCTGTTTCCCCAAGGCTTAGAGGCAGGCGGGGCGCGGTTCAAGCGCGGATGGGGGAGAGTTTGGAGCGCAAGTTGACTCGTTGCGGAAGTCAGACGAGACCGGTTCCGGGAGGTTGGCAGAGCCGAGGGGACGCTCGAGCGCAGGAAACCTGTGGTGAATAGGGGCGGTTAAGCGGCGGTCCCCCGCACGTAACAGCCCCATCGGCCAGTGATCAAGCTAGTCAGAACCGTGATCGTTGACGGCTCGCGCAAACTGGGCTCCTCGTGTCAAACTTGCAGCAGCTCTCTGACCGCCTCACATGAGCCAAACCGCCCATTTCCTCGTCGATCCACGACTGACTGCCCTGCTTGGCGAGACCTATAGATCGAGCGAAGTCGCTCTCAAGGAGCTGGTTGACAACGCTTGGGATGCTGACGCGCGATACGTACGCATCACACTACCAGCGCCCCTAAGTTCTGAACCTGTTGTTGTGCAGGATGACGGCACGGGCATGACCGCTGGCGAACTGCGTGGCGAGTACCTGAAAATCGCGAGCGACAAGCGCACCAGAACAGGCGAACGCACCCGCGCGCTTGGGCGCAAGGTCAAAGGACGCAAGGGAATTGGTAAGTTCGCAGGCCTCACCCTTGCCAACGAGATGACTATTGAGACAGTCGCGCGAGGCAAGCGCGCAAGCTTGACGGTGAGTCGCGAAGAATTGGTTAGCCTAGAGCTAGACCTAGAGGCCGTACCGCTGCGCTTTGAAGAGCAGGACGCGCCAGACGCCCCATCAGGTACGACCGTGTACTTGCGTCAGCTCAAGACTTCTCTCAATTTCCCAACGCCAGACCGCTTGCGCGAGGTCTTGATATTTGAATACGGCCGCGAGGACAACTTCACAGTTTTCGTGAATGGAGTTCAGCTGTCCATCGACGACATTAGGGGCGTCAGCACGTCCACTGAGACCGATCTTGATTGCAGCGGACCCGTAGCACTTAGCTTCACGATTGCAGAAGGGAAAGCTCCTCGCGCACCGGGTATAATTGTTAAGGTGAACGGGAAATCCGTTGGCCGACCACAGTTCTTTGGGCTAGACGAGGACGAAGAGGTCCCAAACAAACTATTGAAGCGCGTCTATGGCGAAATCAACATCGACGGCGTGGAAGACCAGGTTACGGCAGACTGGGGCGCTTTGCTCGAAAACAGCAAAGTCACGGAAGCTGTTACGGCATTCGTAGCCGAGAAGGTTAAGGCCGGGCTTAGAGGCGCTCACGCGTCGATGATGAACATGCAGAAGGCGCGGCTGCAGTTGCAGATCAACCGACGCCTAGCTGAGCTTCCCGAACATCGACGCGAGTTCGCTCGCAAGGCGCTGGAGCAGCTGCTGCTTCGCTATTATGAAGAAAGCACAGAACGCGTCGAGGTGATCGTAGAAGTCGCATTGGACGCGATGGAACACGATGCATATTGGGCTGTGCTGGAGAGCATCCGGGCCGCTAGCGACGTTGATGTGCACGCTCTATCTCAGTCTCTGAACCAGTTCGGCCTTGTTGAGCTGGCCGCGATTGCTGCGCAAGCTGCGCGTCGAGGCACCTTTTTGGACTACCTCGACAAGCTGATCGATGACCCAAGCACGACTGAGCAGCAGGTTCACAAGGCCTTAGAAACCAATCTTTGGGTCCTAGGTAGGACCTATGCGCTATTAGCCTCGAATGTAACTCTTAGCACTCTCGTTCAAAAGCTCTGCGATGATCGGCAATTTGCATCAGAGAGGCCAGATTTGTTGCTGACGGAGGCGCACGATGGTCGATACCTTCTTATTGAATTGAAGCGGCCATCATTGGCCATAAATCGAGACCACATCACGCAAGCAGAAAAGTACAGAGACTATCTTATGCCTCGACTGCCGCTATCGCGATTTGATGTGCTCATGATTGGAAAGTCTCGGGTAAACACAATTGACCCTCATAGCCTGCCAAGCCACATCACCATCCAGTCGTATGCGGGCATACTGGCGGGTGCTCGCAATGAGATGCAATGGATTATGCGATCTCTCGCTGCCGCATGATTTAAGCGGCGAACAACTTAGCGTAAACGTCCGCTCCTGGCGCCAGTCAGACGCCAAGCCACTGCAGTCCGCCGGGAAGGTCGCCGAGGGCATAGTCCACTTGTAGAACTCGGCGGTGCGTCGCAGCAGACGCTCTGTCGGACGCATGCAGGATTGGCGTGGCATAGGTCCAGATGTCTCCCACGTCAGCAAGACAGATGGCGACGCCGCACCTTGCAACCACCTCTGGAACATCAGACTCGGGGATTCTTCCAAAGCGGTGCGACCCCGGCGCGATAAGCAACGGAGCGTTGGACTGAGGTACAGGGTCGAGGTGGGCGCGCAGCGTGAGCATGCTGGCCAGCAGCTCAAATGGCGGCGCGACGTGCAGGGCGCCATGCTTGCGCGTCCAAGGCCCGAAGCCTTCAACTTCTTTTCGTTCACGCACTGCAATCACGCGGTCTTGGTGCCAAGCCAATGACCAGTTCGCGGACGCTGTCTTGTCGAAGAGGATCGCCCGCACCGGCCGCGCCATCCCACCCAGATTTCGTGCAGCAATGGATCCGATCGGACCGTTGGCGGCGAGGAAACTCACCAGCCCGTCAACATCGAATAGCCTGACGCCAGCAACGTCTCGCGGCTGGCCGGCGAGCACCTGTTCCAAAGTAGCGAGTGCGGAGCTGTCGAGCGCCTTTGGCGCTAGCTCAGCGCCGTCTCGTCCGAGTTCAAGCTGGGCAATCGGGGCAGGCATGCTGCTGTTTACCCCCAACAGATCACGCACTCAACGAAAGTCGGCTTCCAGGCCTGGTCCGGGTGTCCGGAACTGGCGCAATGCAGCCCTGCTTCCTTTTTAAAGTAAGCCAACATCGCTCCCCCCACCGCCCCGAACGACCGACATCCCCATGACCTGGCGCATCCACGTCGAACCCTTCACCCGTCCCCTCTTCTTCGCCTGGTCGCGCCTCACGCGCGGCAAGACCCTGGGCGTGCGGGCCGTGGCGACGGACGCCGGGGGGCGGGTGCTGCTGGTGCGGCACACCTATCTGAAGGGCTGGTGGCTGCCGGGGGGCGGGGTGGATCGGGGCGAGACGACGCAGGCCGCCGTGGTGCGCGAACTGCGTGAGGAGGCCGGGCTGATCGCGCGGTCGGCGCCGCGCCTGGTGTCGATCCATTCCAATGAGCGGTTCTTTCCCGGCGATCACGTCGCCGTCTTCATCATCGACGCCTTCGATCCGGGCGAACCGACCAGCCGCGGCGAGATCGCCGAGGTCGGCTGGTTCTCTCCCGCCGCCCTGCCCGCCGACGTCAATCGGGGCTGTCGCGCGCGGCTGGCCGAAATCTTCGACGGCGCCCCGGTTTCCGACCTCTGGTGAGACGGAAATGATCCGCTGATCCGTTTCAGAACGGCCAAGCCTGTTCGGAAAGGATCCTTCTATGCCCGTCTCCCGTCGCCTGGCCCTGATGGGGCTGGCCCTCGGCGCCCTCTTGCCCAATGCCGCTCTGGCCCAATCGCGCGGAGATCGGCGGCGCCGTCGAACGGGGCCGCCCGCGGCGACCCCGGCGCCGTCCCAGACCGTCGCCTTCGGCCCCGATCCGCTTCAGGCCTATGACCTCTATGCCGACCGGGGCGCAGGACCGGTCCTGATGTTCGTCCACGGCGGCGGTTGGTCGCGAGGCGAGCGGACGCGGGTCAATGAGCTGCCGGCCTATGCCCGCCGCCACGGCCTGACCCTGGCCTCGACCGGCTATCGACTGGCGCCCGCCGTCAGCGCCCGCGAGTCGGCCATGGACGTCGCCGCCGCCGTGGCAGACCTGAAACGCCGCCTGCCCGGCCGGCCGCTCTATCTGATGGGCCATTCGGCCGGCGCCCATCTGGCCGCCCTGGTCGGAATCGACCCCGACTATCTGGGCGCGTTCGGGCTGAGGCCGTCGGATCTGGCGGGGGTGATCCTGCTGGACGGCGCCGGCTATGACGCCACGGCGCCGCGCGGGGACGGCCGCATCGACCAGTGGCTGGGCCAGACCTATGACCAGGCCTTCGGCGACCAGGCCGCCGCCCTATCGCCCACCCTGCGCGTCCGCCCCGGCGTCGCCTATCCGCCCTTCTTGATCTTCCACGTCGCCCGGCGTCAGGATTCGGCCGTCCAGAGCCGGGGCCTGGCCGAGGCCCTGACCCGCGCCGGCGGCCGCGCCGAGGTCGTTCCCGCCCCCGACGACAGCCATATGACGATCAATCGCGGCTTCGGCGTCGCCGGCGATCCGGAGGGCGAACGCGCCGCCCGCTTCATCTCGGGCTAACAAAAGGCCGGCGACGTGCTAGCCAGGGGCCATGAACCCGTCGCTGCTCGCCATCCTCGTCGTCGTTCTGGCCGGGGGCGCCACCGCCCTTCAGGCGCCGACCAACGCCAAGCTGGCGACCGCCGTGGCCTCGCCGGTCAATGCGGCCTTCATCTCCTTCGCCGTGGGCACGACGGTGCTGGGCATCCTCGCCGCCCTGATGCAGACCCGGCCCGACATGGCGGCCGCCCGCGCCCTGCCCTGGTACGCCTGGCTGGGCGGGGCCTACGGCGCCTGTTTCGTGGTGGCGGCCGCCTGGGGGGTGCCGCGCCTGGGGGTGGCCATGACCATCACCTTGATGGTCGGGGGCCAACTGCTGCTCAGCCTGATCCTGGATCATTTCGGCGCCCTGGGCGTGCCGCGCCAGCCGCTGAACCTGGGCCGGATCGCCGGGGTGGGCCTGGTTCTGGCCGGCGTCCTTCTGGTTCGCCGGTCGTAAACCCAGACCCTCTCCCGCTTGCGGGAGAGGCAGCGCGTCGATCGCGCAGCGATCCAGCGACGGAGAGGGAAGTCTTCTTCCCTGAAGTGAAACTCCCCCCATCGTCAGCCGTCTCGCTACGCTCGACGAGCTGACACTTCCCCCGCAAGCGGGGGAAGGTCTGTTCCGCCCCTCCTTCCGAGCCCCTATATCCATTCCGATGACCGAGGAGACGCTCGATTCGACCTTGAAGGCCGCCGCCCTGATCGCCGACGAGGCGCGTCGGGCGCCCGACAAGCCGGGCGTCTATCGCATGTACGGCGAGGACGGCGCCTGTCTGTATGTCGGCAAGGCCAAGTCGCTGAAGAAGCGGATCGTCCAGTACGCGCAAGGGCGGTTCCACACCCAGCGGATCGGCCTGATGGTCTCCCTGACCCGGTCGATGGAGCTGGTGGTCACCGCCACCGAGACCGAAGCCCTGCTGCTGGAATCCAACTTCATCAAGAAGCTGAAGCCGCGCTTCAACGTCGTGCTGCGCGACGACAAGTCCTTCGCCGAGCTGATGATCCGCAGCGACCACCGCGCGCCCCAGATCCGCAAGCATCGCGGCGCCCACACCACGCCGGGCCAGTATTTCGGCCCCTTCGCCTCGACCTGGGCGGTGAACCGGACCCTGAACACCCTGCAGAAGGCCTTCCTGCTGCGCTCATGCTCCGACAGCGTCTATGAGACCCGCACCCGGCCCTGCATGCTGCACCAGATCAAGCGCTGTTCGGCCCCCTGCACCGGCCTGATCTCGCTGGAGGACTACGGCGAGCTGGTGAACGAGGCCGAGGCCTTCCTGCGCGGCAAGTCCCGCGCCGTCATCGGGCGCCTGTCGCAGGAGATGCAGGCCGCGTCCGACGCCATGGACTTCGAACAGGCCGCCCGGGTCCGCGACCGCATCCGCGCCCTGTCGGCCATCTCGATGGAGAACTCCGTCAGCGCCGACAGCGTGGCAGAGGGCGACGTCTTCGCCCTGCACACCGACGGCGGCCAGGCCTGCGTCCAGGTCTTCTTCTATCGCGCGGGCCAGAACTGGGGCGGCCGCGCCTATTTCCCCCGCGTGGACAAGACCGACACCGACCCGGAGATCCTGGCCGCCTTCCTGGGCCAGTTCTATGAGGACAAGCCGATCCCGCGCCTGATCCTGTCCAACGTCCGCCCGCACGAGCTGGAGCTGCTGGAAGAGGCCTTCTCGATGAAGGCGGACCGCAAGGTCGAGATCGCCAAACCCCAGCGCGGCGAGAAGCTGGCCCTGGTCGACCACGCCCTGACCAACGCCAGGGAGGCCCTGGGCCGCCGTCTGGCCGAAAGCTCGGCCCAGGGCAAGATCCTCGACGAGGTGTGCGAGGCCTTCGGCCTGGAGGCCCGGCCCGAGCGGATCGAAGTCTACGACAACGCCCACATCCAGGGGACCAATGCGGTGGGCGGCATGATAGTGGCCGGCCCGGAAGGCTTCCAGAAGTCCCAGTACCGCAAGTTCAACATCCGGGGCGAGGACCTGACGCCCGGCGACGACTACGGCATGATGCGCGAGGTCATGCGCCGCCGCTTCGCCCGTCTGATCAAGGACGAAGAGGAGGGCGAGGAAGTGGTGCGCCCGGACCTGCTGCTGATCGACGGCGGCGCGGGCCAGCTGGCCGAGGTTCTGGCCGTCCTGGCCGACCTGGGCCTGGACGACATCACCGTGGTGGGGGTCGCCAAGGGACCGGATCGCGACGCGGGGATGGAGAAGTTTTTCATGCCCGGCAAGCCGCCCTTCATGCTGCCGCTGAAGTCCCCGGCCCTCTACTATCTCCAACGGCTGCGCGACGAGGCCCACCGTTTCGCCAACGGCGCCCACGCCAAGCGCCGCTCGATGGACATCCGCAGGAATCCGCTGGACGAGATCGAAGGGGTCGGCCCGGGCCGCAAGAAGGCCCTGCTCCACGCCTTCGGCTCCGCCAAGGGCGTCGGCCGCGCCTCGGTCGCCGACCTGGTCAAAGTGGACGGCGTCAGCCAGGCCCTGGCCGAACGCATCTACGCCTTCTTCCATCCCCAGGCGCGGTGATTCAGGGCTAGGCGCGATCCGGCGCACGCTCCAGGCTTCGAAACACCTCCTGCGCCAGCAGCTTGGCGGGACCGCCCGAGCCGCGCGCCGACACCAGGGCGATCTCGCTGTCGTCAAGGGCGGGCAGGATCTTCACCACCGCCAGATCGCGCGGCGCCATGGCGGCCGGCAGAACCCCGACGCCCAGCCCCGCCCGCAGCGCCGCCATCTGACCGGCAAGACTGGGCGAGGTGAAGGACGCCCGAAATCCGATTCCCGCCGCCTCCAGCGCCTGTAGCGCGCGCTTGCGATAGATGTCCGGCGCAGGCGCGATGATCAGGGGCAGCGGCGAGGCCTCGGCGACCGAGGCGTCCTGGGCCACCCAGACCAGCGGCTCGCTCCACACCTTCAGCCCCAGGTCGGCGCCCCCGGCCTCGCGCTTGACCAGGGCCAGGTCCAGCAGTCCGCGCGACAGCTGATCCAGCAGATTGGCGGTATAGTCGCATGTCACCGACAACCGGATGCGCGGATGGCTGCGCGCGAAGGCGCCCAGTATGCCCGGCAGATGAACCGTGGCGATGTCTTCCGGCGCCCCGAACCGCACCTCGCCCTCGGGCTCGCCGTCGCTCAGGGTGGCGATGATTTCGTCGTTCAGCTTCAACAGCCGCCGCGCCTGGGGCAGCAGGGCCGCCCCCTCGGTGGTCAACCCCACCGTGGCGCCGCCCCGGTCCAGAAGCGGCGCCCCGAGCTGCTGCTCCAGGCGGCGCATCTGCAAGCTGACGGCCGGCTGGGTCAGGCCGCGTTGCTGGGCCGCCCGGGTGAAGCTGTGGGTTTCGACCACCGTCACGAAGGTCCGCAGCAGGTCGATGTCGAGACTGGTCATGTCATAACTGTTCGTTATGCCGCACATCAAGTCAATAAACTGGCGCGTCAGGGGCGGTGCGGGCAAAGGGCCCGCCACTGAGTTTTTGGAGTCCCCATGCCCGATATCACCGCCAGTCTCGGACTGCTGTCCTCGCCCGCCATCCTGTTCTTTTTCGTGGGCGCGGCTGCGGCTTTTGCCCGGTCAGACCTGTCCATACCGGAGCAGGTCGCCAAGGCGATCTCCCTTTATCTGATGCTGTGCATCGGCTTTCGGGGAGGCGTGGAAGCGCGGGAGGCCGGGCTTCAGAGCGACTTTCTCACCGCCGGGGCTCTGGGCCTGACGCTCAGCGCCCTGATGCCGCTCCTGGCCTTCATCCTGCTGCGGTGGACGTCGCGACTGGATCGTCCGACCCTGTGCGCCCTGGCGGCGACCTATGGATCGGTGTCGGTGGTGACCTTCGCCGCCGGTCAGCAGCATCTGACCGCCCTGGGCCTGGCGCCCGGCGGCTATATGGCGGCGGTGCTGGCCCTGATGGAGACGCCGGCGATCCTGACCGCCCTGGTCCTGATGCACGGCGCCGGCCGCGAGCCGTCGACCGGCCGGGGCGTCGTCCTGCGCGAAGTTCTGGTCGGGGCGGCGACGGTGATGCTGCTGGGCAGCTTCCTGGTCGGCCTCATTTCAGGCGAGGCGGGGCTGAAGAAGCTGGACCTGTTCGTCAATCCGCTGTTCCAGGGCGCCCTGTGCTTCTTCCTGCTGGACCTGGGTCTGACCGCCGCGCGCAGCCTGATGGCGGATCGGCGCAAGCTGACCTGGCCGGTGATCGGTTTCGCCCTCGGCTTCCCCGTCCTCTCGGCAGGCGTCGCCCTGGCCCTGGGACGACTGGCGGGTCTCGGACTCGGCGACGCGGCCATGCTGGCCGTCCTCGCGGGCTCGGCCTCCTACATCGCCGTGCCCGCCGCCATGCGGGTCGCGGCGCCCAAGGCCGATCCCGGCGTCTTCGTCACCACCTCCCTGGCCGTGACCTTTCCCTTCAACCTCGTGATCGGCATCGCCCTCTATACGGCGGCCGCAGTCTGGCTGTGGGCCTAGACGCGAGGCGAGTGGGGCTGGGGAACCGGAGAGGCGACGGCGATTTTCCCGTTTTCACCTCTCCCCCGCCCCGAGATTGGGTCCTATACCCGCCCCATGTCCGATCCGTCCAAAGACCCTCTCCTGTCAGGTTATCGCCGCTTCCGCGCCGAACACTGGCCCGAGGCGCACGCCGAGTACGAAACCCTGGCTGAAAAGGGCCAGAAGCCGCACACCCTGATCGTCGCCTGTTCCGACAGCCGCGCCGATCCGGCCCTGATCTTCGACGCCAAGCCGGGCGAGCTGTTCGTCGTCCGCAACGTCGCCAATCTGGTTCCGCCCTATGAACCGGACGGCAAGCTGCACGGGGTTTCTGCGGCCCTGGAGTTCGGGGTCAAGGTTCTGGGCGTCAAACGCATAGTCGTCATGGGCCACGCCCACTGCGGCGGGGTCAACGCCATGATCAACGGCGCGCCCGACGTCGTCGCCGACTTCGTGGCCCCCTGGATCGCCCAGGGGACGCCGGTGGTTCAGCACGTCGCCGAAACCGTCGCGCCGAACGAACTGGAGCGCGCCGCCGAAGAGGCCGTGGTGCGTCTGTCGATCCGAAACCTGCGCACCTTTCCCTGGATCGCCGAGCGTGAAGCCAAGGGCGAACTGGAGCTCAGCGGGCTTCATTTCGGAATCGCCGACGGCGTCCTGACCGCCCTGACTGACAAGGCGAGGTTCGAGCCGTTGGGGTGACGACCGCCTTCCCCGGCTCGCCTATTCTTGTTATGTTCACCCCATGGCCACCAACGTCCACCTGACCCCGGAACTGGAGCAGTTCGCTCGAGATCGTGTGAAGACAGGCCGCTATGCCAATATGAGCGAAGTGGTTCGCGACGGTCTGCGCCTTCTGCAGGATCAGGAAGTGGCGCGTCAAAGCGCGGAAGCTGCTCGACGGGAAGAACTGGCCCGGCAGCAGGAAGAAAGCGCGCGCCGTCAGCTGGCGTTCAAGGCCATGTTGGACCGGTGGAGCGCCATGCCCTCGATCAACATAGGCCCCTGGACCCGCGAAGAGCTGTACGATTGAGGATCGCCCTCGATACGAACGTCATCGTCTACGCTGAAGGGCTCAACGGTCCCGCACGACGCGCTGCGGGCAGACGACTGATCGACCGGCTTCATGCGGATCATGAGCTCATTGTCGCCGCCCAATGCCTGGGAGAGTTGCACCGCGTCCTGACCGGCAAGGCGCGAATGACACCCGCGATGGCGTCGGAGATCGCGGACAGTTGGCGACGCCTCGCAATCGTGCCCGCGACCAGCGAAGCCGTCGTCTTCTCGGCCTTTGAACTAGTCGCCACCCACCCGCACCAGATCTGGGACGCCATCATCCTATGCGCTGCCGCCGAAGCTGGCTGCGGCCTTCTGCTTTCCGAAGACATGCAGGACGGCTTCGTCTATCGAGGCGTCACCGTCGCCAATCCGTTCGCGGAGACGCTTCACCCCCTGCTCGCGTCCCTGCTGGAGATCCCGTCATGACCGCGCCCGCCCTCCGCGCCAATCCGATCCCCAACATCCTGACGGGCATCCGCCTGTTCGCCGGGGTGGTGATGTTCGCCATGCTGGCCGGCGCCGCGCCGGGGGCTCTGGACGCCTGGCTGTCGCCGGAAACCCAGCTGAAGTTCGGCCTGTGGGCCTTCTGGATCTTCGTCATCGCTGCCTCGACCGACTGGGTGGACGGCTTTTTGGCGCGGCGCTGGAACGCCACCACCCGCTGGGGCGCCATTCTGGACCCGATCGCGGACAAGGTTCTGATCACCGGGGCCATTCTGGGCGTCTTGGCGTCCGGCTCCCTGCCGGGCATCGCCCTGCCCTGCGGCCTGATCCTGTTCCGTGAGTTCGCGGTCTCGGCCCTGCGCGAGACCATGGCCGGCCGGATCGAACTGCCCGTCACCCTGGCCGCCAAATGGAAGACCACGGTCCAGATGGTGGCGCTGGCGGCCCTGCAACTGACCCTGCTGTGGGACGCCTTCGGCCTTCAGAACGAGGACGGCTCGCCCCTGTCCTGGCAGCCGGCCTTCGAATCCTTCGCCGTCTTCCTGATCTGGTTCGCCGCCGTCATCACCCTGTGGACCGGCTGGCAGTATTTCCGCGAAGCTCGGCGTCAGATGCAGGATCTTTAGGGCCTCAGCGTCAGTCCCGCAGGCGTCGCCTCAAAGGCCGACAGCCGCCCCAGATAGCTCATGCCCAACAGGGAATAGGCAAGCCCCTCTTCGACCACCAGGGCCTGGACTCGCTCGACCCGCGCGCCTGCGACCGAGACCGCCGCCAGTTCGACGGGCGCGGCGCGGGCCAGGCCTGAGGCGGTCTGCACCCGCCCCGTAAAGGCGTCCGGCTCCGGATCGACGCCCAGGCGCCGGGCGTCCGCTCGCGTCAGGGCCACCACGCTGGCGCCCGTGTCGATCAGAACCCGCACGGCCCGCCCCTCGATGGTCGCCTGGGCCCAGTAGTGACCGTCCGGCCCCTTCACCACCTGGGTCGCGGTCCCAGAAGCCGATGCGGGCGCGACGACGAGGCGTTCCGGCTGGGCCGCCGCCAGGGCGGGCTCGCCGCCGTCCAGGTGACGGATCGCCAGGGCCGTCGCGAACGAGGCCGCCAGGGATGCGCCCAGCACGACGACGGACTGAAGATCGATGCGGATCATTCCTTCCCAATAGCGGTCGCCCGTTGGGATGCGGTGAAGCGACGTGGCTGACGAAGTCTTAAACGCCCATCCCCTCTACCCGGTCCCCTCAGCCCAGTTTGGCGGGGTCGATCCGGTCGCGCCGCGCGGGCAGTTCCGCCATGATCCGCGTCCGCTCATCCTCCCCCAGAGCGCGCCAGCCGGCGATCTCCTTCAGGGTTCGAAAACAGCCCAGACACAGGCCGCTTTCGCCGTCGACGGCGCACACCATGACGCACGGCGTGGCGATCGCCTGGGGCGGGCGGCGGGGCGGGGTCGCGGCGCTCAATACGACATCTTCATAAAAAATACTCCGGTTACTGACTTAAAAATTTGCACTTTGCGGAAAGATGGTTATCTTGGTCATCGACGCGAAACGACTGATGGTGAGATCCCTAGGTACGACGCGTCTCTTTTCATCGTTCTGCGAAAGGAGACGCCAAGATGAACGATAAGGAGCGCAACCTCCAACACGCCATGATGTCCTTCGCCCTGTGGGGCGGGATGCTGGTCAACAGTCGGCACATGCCGTCTAACTCGGGACGGGCGGCCAGCCATCCGTCCAACTTCGTACCCTATACGCCCAAGAAACGCTGACGGCTTCGCGAGCCGGACGTGCAGGAGCCCCGGTCCCGACCGGGGCTTTTGCAATTCCGACCTTGCCTGACGCGACGGCGGCGGACGATGAGAGGGGGAACAAGGGAGACGACCCATGGGGCTGATTGCCGAAACCCGCCAGGGCGCGGTGCTGATCTGGACGCTGGACCGTGAGGCGCGGCTGAACGCCCTGCCCGACCTGGGCGACGGCGATGAATTCGCGGAGGCCTGCGCCCGCGCGAATGCGGACATGACGGTCAAATGCGTCGTCCTGACCGGGGCGGGGCGGGCCTTTTCAGCCGGGGGCGATCTGACCGCCATGCGCGACCGACGCGACCTGTTCGAAGGGTCAGGCGCGGAGATTCGCGTCCGCTATCGCCGCGTCGTCCACCGGATCGTCCGCAGCCTCTATGATCTGGAGATTCCGCTGATCTCGGCGGTCAACGGCCCGGCCATGGGCTTGGGCTGCGGCATCGCCGCCACAGCCGACATCCGCATCGCTTCGGACCGGGCCAGCTTCGGCGTGCCGTTTCTGAAGCTGGGCATTATCCCCGGCGACGGGGGCGCCTGGCGGCTGCCGCGCGACGTCGGCTACGCCCGCGCCGCCGAAATGCTGTTCACCGGCCGCAGCATCGACGCCGAGACGGCCGAGCGCTGGGGCCTGGTCAACCGGGTCGTGGCGCACGACCGGCTGATGGACGAGGCCCTGACCATAGCCGGTGAAATCGCCGCCCAGCCGCCCCAGGCCCTGCGCATGGCCAAGCCCCTGATGCGCCAGGGCCGCGACCAGACCTTCGAACAGATCCTGGAGCTGTCGGCGGCCATGCAGGCCCTGGCCCATATGACCGACGACCATCAGGAAGGCGTCAAAGCCGTGCTGGAAAAGCGGCCGGCGGATTTCACCGGCCGCTGATCCGATCCCTTACTTCTGCCCCGCCGGGCGCATGGCCTGGTCGGGGCCGACGCCGGCGGCGACTGGACGGGCGACGCCGGCTTTTTGACCGGGCTTCATGAACTTCACCAGGACGCGCTGGCCGATCAGGAAGGGGGTGTCGTCGGCCGAGACCACGACCTCGACCACCCGTTCGTCGGTGCGGGCCGAAGGGTCTTCGGACTGCAGCTGGCGGGCGCCGAAGACGGCGGCGCGGCGCAGGACGCGGCCCACCGAAATCTTGGTGGGATCGCCTTCGGGGGTCAGTTCGACCTCCTGGCCGACGGTCACGTTGGGCAGGTCGGCCTCGACGATCTCGGCGCGAACGATGCGGTCGGTCTCGGGCTCCAGATCGAACATGGCCGTGACGTTCAGGGTCGAGGCGCCGGCGCCCGGCTGGGCGTAGCGGCGGGCGATGCGGCCGTTCATCGGGGCGCGGATCACCGTCAGCTCCTGATTATAGCGCGCCTCGTCCAGGCGGGACTGGGCGGTCTGGACGGCGGCGTTCTGGGACGCCATACGGGCCTCGGCCTGGGCGATCTGGTCGCGGGCCTGGTCCAGACGCTGGGCGGCGACGAAGTTGGTCGCGGCCAGTTTCGACAGCCGCTCATATTCGCGGCGGGCCGTCGCCAGCTCCACCCGCGTCATGCCCAGCTGGGCGCGCGCCTCGGACACCGCAGCCGCCGCGCTCTGGGCCGCCAGACGGGTCTCGTCGTCTTCCTGGCGGGCCAGGATCTGGCCGGCGACCACCTTGTCGCCCTCATTGACGAAGACTTCGCGGACCACGCCGCCGCGACGGGCGGCGACCTTGATCACCCCGCCCTCGACGTCGGCCTTGCCGTTGGCGATGGCGGCGTAGGGGCTGTCGATCTTCTGGGCGGCGGCCTTTTCGACCTCGGCCTTCTTGGCGGCGCCGGCCTTGCTGAAGGCCATGAAGCCGACGACCAGGACCACGATCAGGATCAGGCCGATCCAGAGCCATTTGTTTTTGAGAAAGGCGGGCATGACGGTTCAGTCCGTTCGAAAAGAGCTTAGTGGGACGCCAGCTGGGCGTCGGGATCAGGGGTGCGGCGTTGATCGTCCAGGATCTTGCCGTCTTCGATGTGGATGACCCGGTCGGCCCAGGCTTCCAGGCGCGGGTCGTGGGTCACGCAGATCACGGCGGCGCCGTGTTCGGTGGCGGCCCGGCGGAGCAGCCGAATGACGACCTGGCCGTTTTCGCCGTCCAGCGCCGAGGTCGGTTCGTCGGCGAACAGGATCTGCGGGTTCTTGGCCAGGGCGCGGGCGATGGCGACCCGCTGCTTCTCGCCGCCTGACAGGGCGCTGGGCCGCTGGTTCAAGCGATGGCCCAGGCCGACTTCTTCCAGGGCGGTGGTGGCGCGCTTCTTGGCCTCCGACGGCGACAGGCCCTGATATTTCAGCACCGTCATCACCTGTTGCAGCGCCGTCAGCGACGGAAACAGGTTGAAGCCCTGAAAGATGAAGCCGCAGTGATCCAGCCGGAACTTGTCGATCCGGCCCGAGCCGTATTTCCACAGGTCGTCGACGTCCAGAATGTCCACCCGCCCCTCTTCAGGCTTCAGCAGGCCCGACAGATTGGCGATCAGGGTCGACTTGCCCGAGCCGGACGGCCCCATGACCATGGTCAGGTCGCCGTGGCGCGCGTCGAAATCGACGCCCTTCAGCACCTCGACCCAGCTGCGGCCCGTCTTGAACCGCTTGACCAGACCCTTGGCCTCGATGGCGAAGTCGCCGTGCTTGCCGTGGACTTTGGTATGAACGCTCATCGCAGCAGGTCCGCAGGCTGGCTCTTCTTCAGGACGCCCAGCGACAGGAAGCCGGACACGAGGGCGATCACCACCAGCATGGCCGAGACCATCATCACCATGGTGGGCGGGAAGGACATGGTCAGGCCCGAGCCGGCGGCCAGCAGGCTGACGGCCCAGGTCAGGACGAAGGCCGCCAGGACCCCGGCGATCCCGACCCAGAAGCTGAGTTCCAGCACGATCCGCCGCAGCGACCCCATGGAGACGCCGAGCGCCCGCAGAGAGGCGAACTCCTTGATGTTCGCCATGATGGCGCCGCGCAGGGTCTGCCAGGTGATGGCCACCCCGATCAGAATGCCCAGGAACAGCGAGAAGCCCAGCATGATGGCGATGAAGCTCTCCTTCATCATCGCCCCCTCATTGGCCTTGGCCAGGTCCTGGCGCGTCCAGGCCTTGAACTGGCCGTTGGAGATGGCGTTCAGCTGGGCCACCACGATCGGGGCGCGCGCCGGATCCTTGATCTGGACCATCAGCGGCCCGACCCGTTCGCCGGTATTGGCCTCGCCCAGCATCCGCAGGGTGTCGCGCGACATGACGACCGTGGCCTGCATCATATTGGGATAGCCCTGGGTCACGGCCGCGACCCGCACGGTCTTGCCGTTATAGGTGGCCTGGTCGCCCAGTTTGACGCCCAGCCGTCCCAGGGCGGTCTGGTCCACCGCCACCGCATAGGGCTGGCGCAGGGCCTCGACCAGATCGTCGGAATAGTCGACGGGCACCGTCACCGCGCCGGGCATGGCGTCGATGGTGGTGACGTTGACGAACTCCATCTTCTTGGCGCCGGGGGCCGCAGGCTCGGCGCCCGGCTCCTTGTCCTTGACGATGTTTTGCCAACGCCCGCCGGACCCGTCCAGGTCGGCGACGGCCAGGACTTCGGGGTGCTGATAGACCACCGGCATGATGCGCCGCGGCACGCCCGAGGGGCCGCCGTTGAACAGGGCCGTGGCCCCGGGGCTCAGGATCATGATGTCGGCGCGGGCGCGGTCGATCTGGGCCGTAAAGGCCTTGCCGATCCCCATGAACATGCCGACCTGGGCCAGCACCAGCAGGCCCGAAAAGGCGAGCGCCACAATGGCGGCCATGTAGCGGCGCCACTCGTAGAGCAAGGTTGATAATGCAAGCGACATGGTCGTCGATAAACCCCCGGTATGGGGTCTATCTGACCGGCGCGTGCCTCAGCGCCAAGTTAAATCGGGGTAAGGCTTCGCATCGGCGCGATTGCGAGAGACCGATCGCCGGGCTATCGGCGTCTGGCTCTTGGCGGCGTCGATGAAACGGCGCTAGTTACAAGATAACAGGCGGATCAGCCCGGTCCCGCGCTCTGGAGGAAGTTTCCAAATGTCCCTGCCGTCCCTTCGTCTCACCGCCTCGCTGGCCGCCCTGGGCGCCGCGACCGTCGTCCTGTCCGCGCCTGCGACTCCCGCCAAGGCCGATGAGGGCATGTGGACCTTCGACAACTTCCCCATCGCGACGGTGAATGAGAAATACGGCACGAACCTCGACCAGGCCTGGCTGGATCGGGTGCGCAACGCCGCCGTGCGTCTGCAGGGCTGTTCAGCTTCGCTGGTTTCGGGCGAAGGCTTGATCCTGACCAACCACCACTGCGTCGTCAGCTGCGTTCAGGACCTGTCGGACGCCCAGAACGACTACGTCAAGAACGGCTGGATGCCCGCGACCCGCGAGGAAGAGAAGAAATGCCCCGGCCAGACGGCCGAGATCCTGACCGACATCACCGACGTCACCGACCGCGTCACCGCCGCCGGCGCCGGGCTTGAGGGCGCCGCCTTCGTGCGCGCCCGCGCGGCCGAGATCGACAAGATTCAAAAGGAAGTCTGCGGCGACGATCAGAAGCTGACCTGCCAGGTCATCAGCCTGTACCGCGGCGGTCAGTACAAGCTCTACAAGTTCCGCAAGTACGAGGATGTGCGTCTGGTCTTCGCGCCCGAGTTTCAGGCGGCCTTCTTCGGCGGCGATCCGGACAATTTCAACTTCCCGCGCTACGCCCTGGATGCGGCCTTCCTGCGCGCCTACGAGGACGGCAAGCCGGTCTCCACGCCGAACCACCTGACGTGGAACCCCAATGCGCCCAAGGAAGGCGACGTAACCTTCGTCGCCGGCAACCCCGGCTCGACCTCGCGCCTGTTGACCATGGCCCAGCTGGAGGTCCTGCGCGATCAGCAGCTGCCGATCACCCTGATCCAGACCTCGGAACTGCGCGGTCGCCTGCTGGAATATGCGACCACCAGCGAAGAGGCCAAGCGGGTCTCGGTCGATCCGATCTTCGGCCTGGAGAACAGCTTCAAGGTCTATTACGGCCAGCAGGGCGCCCTGACCGACCCCGCCTTCATGGCCAAGAAGCGCGCTGAGGAGCAGGAGCTGCGCCAGCGCGTCGCGGCCGACCCCGCCCTGGCCCAACGGATCGGCGACCCCTGGGCCGAGCTGGAGCGCGCCGCCGCCGCCCAGCGCGACCTTTACCTGCCTTATCGCCAGCTGGAATCGGGTCCGCGCTCGCAGCTGTACAGCTACGCCAAGGCCATCGTCCGCGCCGCCAAGGAGCGGGCCAAGCCTGCGGCCGAACGCCGCGCCGGCTATTCCGAGGCGGACATCGCCGCCCTGGGCCGCCGCCTGGCGCAGGACGCCCCGATCTCCGACGACATCGAGAAGATTCAGATGTCGTTCTGGCTGTCCAAGACCCGCGAATATCTGACGGTGGACAATCCCAGCGTTAAAGCCCTGCTGGGCAAGGAAAGTCCCGAGCAGATCGCTGAGCGCACCGTCGAGGGCACCCGCCTGGCCGATCCGGCCTTCCGCGCCGAAGCCCTGGCCATGACGCCGGAACAGCTGGCCGCCTCGGGCGATCCGATGATCCAGTTCGTTCTGGCCAATGACGACGCCGCCCAGGCCGTCCGCACCCAGTGGGAAGCGGCCGTGTCCGGCCCGACCAGCCGCGCCGCCGAAAAGATCGCCCAGGCCCGGTTCGCGGTCTACGGAACCAACCTCTATCCCGACGCCACCTTCTCCCTGCGCCTCTCCTACGGCCAGGTTAAGGGCTGGACCTATCGCGGCGTGACGGTGGAGCCCTTCACCTATATCGGCGGTCTGTACGAGCGGAATACGGGCGCCGAGCCCTTCAACGCGGCCGAAGACTGGCTGGCGGCCGAGGGCAAGGTGAACAAGTCGACCGTCTATGACTTCGTCTCGACCAACGACATCATCGGCGGCAACTCGGGCTCGCCCGTGATCAACGCCAAGGGTGAAGTCATCGGCGCCGCCTTCGACGGCAACATCCACTCGCTGGGCGGCAGCTTCGGCTATGACGGCGAGCTGAACCGCACGGTCACCGTCTCGACCGCCGCCATCACCGAGGCCCTGCGCAACGTCTACAACCAGCCCCGCCTGCTGCGCGAACTGGGCGTGCGGCGGTAAGACCGGGTCATAAAGTCTCCTCCCCGCTTTGCGGGGAGGGGGACCGCCCCCGGTTCCCGCCTTCGGCGAGCCCGAGGACAAGCTCCGCGGTGGAAGGGCTCTTCACCACCGCACCGGCGCCTGTCATGTATCTCAGAGCCCCTCCGTCACGGCGCGAAGTCGCGCCGCGCCACCTCCCCATCGCAGAGCGATGGGGAGGAGACTTCAAGGACCACCCCCATGCGCCTCGCCCTGCTCGCCTCCGCCGCCGTCGTCGCCGTCGCAGCCGCCTCATCGGCCAGCGCCGAAGAAGGCATGTGGACCTTCGACAACTTCCCCGTCGCCCGCGCCAATCAGACCCTGAGGACGAACATCGACCAGGCCTTCCTGGACCGGGTGCGGCTGTCGTCGGTCAAGTTCGGCGGCTGTTCGGCGGGCGTGGTCTCGGGCCAGGGCCTGGTGATGACCAACAACCACTGCGTCGCCACCTGCGTCGCCAACCTGTCCACGCCCCAGGTCAACTACGCCGAGACCGGCTTCCTGCCGAAATCGCGCGAGGAAGAGCTGAAATGCCCCGGCGCCACCGCCGAGATCCTGACCGATATCTCGGACGTGACCGAGCGGATGCACAAGGCGGGTGAAGGGCTTGAAGGCCAGGCCTTCACCCAGGCCCGCGACGCCGAGGCCGGTCGGATCGAAAGCGAAGCCTGCGGAAACGACCCCAAGATCCGCTGCCAGGTCGTCAGCCTGTACCGGGGCGGCCAGTTCAAACTCTACAAGTACCGCAAATATTCCGACGTCCGCCTGGCCTGGGCGCCTGAGGATCGGGCCGCCACCTTCGGCGGCGATCTGGACAACTTCTCCTTCCCCCGCTTCGCCGTCGATGCGGCCTTCATCCGCCTGTACGAGGACGGAAAGCCGGTCGAGACCCCGACCCATTTCGCCTGGAACCCCAACAAGCCGACCGAGGGCGAGGCCGTCTTCATCTCCGGCAATCCCGGCTCGACCCAGCGCCTGCTGACCCAGGATCAGCTGACCACCATTCGCGACGTGGTGCTGCCGCTGGACCAGTTGATCGCTTCGGAGCTGCGCGGCCGGCTGATCCGCTATTCCGAAGAGGGCGAGGAGCAGGCCTTCATCGCCATGGACCCGATCGTCGGTCTGGAAAACACCTATAAGCGCGGGCGCGGTCGCATGGCCGCCCTGATCGACCCGGCCTTCATGGCCAGAAAGGCCGAACAGGAGGCCGACTTCCGCGCCCGCGCCGCCGCGTCCGGCGTCGATCCCTGGTCGGCGCTCAGCGCGGTCCAGCCGGTCGCCCGCGAACTCTATCCCTCCATGGCCCTGCTGGAGGGCGGCACAGGCCTGGGCACGACCTCGGTCGCCGGGGGATCGCAACTGTTCAGCTATGCCCGCACCTTGGTGCGCGGCGCCCAGGAGCGGGCCAAGCCGTCCGACCAGCGTCTGCCCGAGTTCGCCGACAGCCGCCTGTCCGGCGTCGAATCCCGCCTGTTCGCCGAACGCCCCATCTATCCGGAACTTGAGCAGATCCGACTGGAGTGGTGGCTGTCCAAGACCCGCGAATGGCTGACGGTCGACAACCCCTCGGTCCGCACCCTGCTGGGCAAGGAAAGCCCCGAGGGCCTGTCGGCGCGTCTGGTCGCCGGCACGACCCTGGCCGACCCGGCCGTGCGCCGCGCCCTGTGGACCGGCGGTCTGGCAGCCGTCCAGGCCTCGACCGATCCGATGATCCAGTACGCCCTGGCCATCGACGCCGACGCCCGCGCCGTTCGCGACGCCTGGGAGACCCGCGTCCAGGCCCCGACCGACCGCGCCTCGGAACAGCTGGCCGCCGCCCGTTTCGCCGCCTATGGCGACGCCGTCTATCCCGACGCCACCGGCACCCTGCGCCTGACCTACGGCCAGGTCGAAGGCTCCGACGTTCCGGGCCAGAGGTTCGCCGCCTTCACCACCTTCGCCGGCCTGTGGGACCGCGCCACGGGGGCCGAGCCCTTCGCCGTCGCGCCCAAACTGCTGGCGGCCAAGGACCGGATCGACCCGAACGCGGTGATGGACATGGCCGTCTCGACCGACACCATCGGCGGCTCTTCCGGCTCGCCCGCCATCAATGCGAAGGGCGAGATCATCGGCGCCAACTTCGATTCCACCGTCCTGACCCAGCGCAACGCCTATGGCTATGACCGCGCCGTCAACCGCAGCGTCATCGTCACCACCCAGGCCGTCACCGTAGCCCTGCGCGACGTCTACGGCATGGATCATCTGGTGCGGGAGCTGGGCGTTTCCCAAGACCGGGAGCGGTGAGCGAGATCGCCTTCCGCGCGGCGACACTCGACGACGTCGCCGCGCTTCATCCCCTGATCGAGCGGGCCTATCGGGGCGAGACGGCCAAGGCCGGCTGGACCCACGAGGCGGACCTGCTGTTCGACACCCGCACCAGCGCCGAGGAACTGTCGGCCCTGATCGCCGATCCCGACCGGGTCATTCTGCTGGCCCACCGCAACGGCGCCCCGATCGGCTGCGTCCAGGTGGCCCGCGTCGGCGACGGCCGGACCTACCTCGGCATGCTGACGGTCGAGCCCATCCTGCAAGCCTCCGGCCTGGGCCGCCGTCTCCTCGCCGCCGCCGAAGCAGAGGCCGTCGCCCGCTTCGCCGCCCGCCGCATGGAGATGACCGTCATCCATCGCCGCGTCGAACTGATCGCCTGGTACGAACGGCGCGGCTACCATCCCACCGGCGAAACCCGCCCCTTTCCCATCGACCCGCCCCGGCCGGATCTGGACTTCGTGGTGCTGGAGAAGGGGCTCTAATTCCTTCCTTCTCCCATGGGGAGAAGGTGGCCCGAAGGGCCGGATGAGGGCCCGCCGGCGGGCCGGTTCGCACCACCGCGCCCTCACCCTTTGGCTGCTTCGCGGCGCCCTTCGGGTGGCGCAAGACTGATCGCTACGCTCTCAGGCGCTCAAGCCCTCTCCCGCTGGAAGAGGGATGTTCGAACATCTCCCCCTTGCAAAACGGACACCCGTGTCCATTTAAGCGCGTCACCATGTCGCGCCCCGCCCCCAAAACCCTCCGCAAGGACGTCATCCACAACCGCGCCGCCCTGCTGGACGCCGCGCGCGCGGTCTTCGCCGACCACGGCCTGGACGCCCCGCTGGACCTGATCGCGGAAAAAGCCGGGGTCGGCCGGGGCACCCTGTATCGTCATTTCGCCGACCGCACCGAACTGGCCCTGGCGGTGCTCGAGGCCGACGTCGCCGACCTGGGCCGCCGCACCGCCGACCAGGGCGAGGCGCCAGAGACCTTCTTCTGGTTCCTGGACCGGTTGGCCGAGGACATGATCCGCAACGCCGGCCTGGCGGGCCTGGTGCGGAACGTGCGCTCGCCCGACGCGCTTACGCCCCTGAGGCAAAGCTTGATGGAGGCGGGCGCCGCGCCCCTGGCGCGGGCCCAGGCGGCCGGTCTGGTGCGAAAGGATCTGCGACCGATGGACATCCGCCTGATCGCCACCCTGCTGGGCGCCGGCTTCCAGGGCGCCGACGAAGCCGAGCGTCAGGCCGTGTCCCAGCGCACCCGCGCCCTCCTCATGGACGGCCTTCGCCCCCGGCCCGAGGCTTCCTGATGGCCCGTCGCGCCGATCACAACTGGCATCTGCCGTGGGACCAGTATCTGGCCACGCTGAAACCCCACGAGCGCCCCACCCTGCCGGGCTCCCCGGCCACGCCCGATCACACGGCCTGGCTGAGGCTTCAATACGCCCTGACCGGGGTCCTGGTGGCGATGGTCGGCAGTCTGGGCAACGCCGCCGTCCTGGCCAATCTGACCAATCTTCAGGGTTCGCTGGGCATAACCCCGACCGAGGCGGCTTGGCTGCCGGTCGTCTTCGTCATGACCAACGCCTGTATGAACCTGATCCTGTTCAAGTTCCGACAGCAGTACGGCCTGCGCCTGTTCACCCAGATCTGTCTGACCGCCTTCGTCGTCACCTGCGCCGCCCACCTGGCGGTCGACAACTATGAGTCCACCCTGTTCGTCCGCGCCGTGGCCGGCATGGCGGCGGCAGGCCTGTCCAGCCTGGGCTTCCTCTATATGATCCAGGCCTTCCCGGCCCAGCATCGGCTGAAGGGCCTGGTGATCGGCATCGGCCTGTCCAGCTTCGCCGTGCCCATCGCCCGCCTGATCATGCCCAGCCTGCTGGAGCTGAACGACTGGCGCGCCTTCTACACCTTCGAACTGGGCATGGCGCTGCTGGCCTGGGCGGCCGTCCAGGTGTTGCGCCTGCCCCCGTCCGAGCGGCTGAAACTGTTCGAGCCGCTCGACTTCCTCACCTTCGCCCTGTTCGCCCCCGGCGTGGCCCTGCTGGCCGCCGTTCTGGGCCTGGGCCGGATCGTCTGGTGGATAGAAGCGCCCTGGATCGGCTGGGCTTTGGCGGGGGCGATCCTGCTGCTGACCGCCGCCTTGACGGTCGAGTACAACCGCAGAAATCCGCTGATCAATGTCCGCTGGCTGAGCGGCCCCGACATCCTGCGCCTGTTCGGCGCCATCCTCTTGATCCGCCTGACTCTGTCGGAACAGACTTCAGGCGCCGTGGGCTTTCTGACCGTGGTGGGTCTGGGGCCGGATCAGCTGCACGGCCTGTTCCTGGTGATCCTGTTGGCCATGATGGCCGGGACGGCGGTCGCCGCCCTGACCCTGGACATGACGCGGCTGAACCTGCCCATCGCCATCGCGCTCGGTCTGATCGCCGTCGGCGCCTTCATCGACAGCCACGCCACCGTCCTGACCCGCCCGGCCCAGCTCTATCTCAGCCAGGCCCTGATCGCCTTCGCCTCGGCCCTGTTCGTCGGCCCGGCCCTGCTGATCGGGGTAGGCAAGGTGCTGCAACAGGGGGCGCGCAACATCATCAGCTTCATCGTCATGTTCAGCGTGCTTCAGAACCTGGGCGGCCTGGCCGGCTCGGCCCTGATCGGCACGATCCAGGTGGTGCGCGAGAAGTTCCATTCAAACCAGCTGGCCGCCGACATCACCAGCCTGGACCCCCAGGTGGTTCTACGCCTGCGCCAGCTGTCGGGCGCCTATTCGTCCACCATCACAGACCCCGCCCTGCTGAACGCCGAGGGCGCGGCTCTGCTGACGCGCCAGGTGACGCAACAGGCCAACGTCCTGGCCTATAACGACGTCTTCCTGATCATCGCTGTGGTCGCCGGCCTGGGCTGCGCCTGGGTGACGGCGGTCCATCTGCGCCCCCGCCTCAAGGCGCGCCGTCAGGCGAAACGGGAGGCCCGAAACACGCCCACGCCCGACGCCGCAGCTGTCGCCGCCGCCGACTGATCTCCGAAAGCCCCCCATCCGATGACCGACACAGCCCCCGCTCCCTCCGCTCCGCCCGCCTCTGCCGCCCCTGCCGCGCCGGAACCCCGCAAGCGCGTCCTCTGGGCCGTGGTGGCGGCCATCGTCGCCGTCTTCGCCGTCGGCCTGGTCCTCTACGCCTGGCGGCTGCCGCCCTTCACCGGCCATGTCCAGCGCACCGACAACGCCTATGTGCGCGGCCAGGTGACGATCATCAGCCCCCAGGTCAGCGGCTATGTGACGGCCGTGCCGGTCCAGGACTTCCAGAGGGTCCAGCAGGGCCAGCTTCTGGCCCAGGTCGACGACCGTATCTACCGCCAGAAGCTGGAACAGGCCGAGGCCGCCCTGCACTCCGCAGAGGCGGCCCTGTCCAACTCGACCCAAAGCCAGGCGTCCGCGCGCGGCGCCGTGGCCCAGCAACGCGCCTCGATCGCCGCCGCCCAGGCCGCCCTGACCAAGGCCCAGGCCGACGCCGACCGCGCCCGCACACTGAAGGCCGGCGGCTGGGTGTCGCAATCCAATGTCGATATCGCCGTCGCCGCCCTGCGCAGCGCCCAGGCCCAGCTGGCCCAGGCCCAGGCCGCCGAGGGCGTGGCCCAGACCGGCGTCACCTCGGCCGTGGTCAACCGCGACAGCCTGGCCGCCTCGGTCGAGAACGCCCAGGCCGCCGTCCGTCTGGCCCAGATCGACTTGGCCAACACCCGCATCATCGCCCCCCGCTCCGGCCGCCTGGGCGAGATCGGCGTGCGCCAGGGCCAGTATGTCACCGCCGGAACCCAGCTGATGGGTCTGGTCCCCGACGTGGTCTGGGTCACGGCCAATATGAAGGAGACCCAGATGCGCGACATCCGCATCGGCCAGCCGGTCGAGATCACTGTCGACGCTCTGGGCGGTCAGAGCCTGCGCGGCCGCGTCGAACGCATCGCCCCCGCCGCCGGCAGCGAGTTCAGCGTCATCCGCCCCGACAACGCCACCGGCAACTTCACCAAGGTCGCCCAGCGCATCCCCATCCGCATCCGGCTGGATTCCGGTCAACCGGCCCTGGAGCGCCTGTCGCCCGGCATGTCGGTGGTGGCCAGGGTGGATACCGGTCGCTGACGGAACCCGCCTGCGCGCCCCGCGCTCCCTCATCAGCAAGGGAGACCATCATGGATGACATTCAGACCGAGGGCCGCAAGAAGAACGGCGCTGAGCCGTTGGGCAAGCCGGACGCCCTGACGCCAGAGGCAGACGTGAAGAAGGTGGGCGACCAAGAGCGGCGCAGCGCCGGGCCCGACGGGCCTGATGCGGCCGAAGTGGGCGACACCTTCAAGCGACAGCCCTGATCGTCCCGGCCTGATCACTCCGGGTTGATTTCTCTCATGACCGGCCGGACGACAGGCGCGCGGCCAGCAGATGCACGTCGTGCGCCCGCATCCGTTCGAAATTGCCCAGACCCAGGGCCAAGGCGCGCATCACCTCGGTCTGGCGGGTGTGTTCGGGATGCTGCGGCAAGGACGCCTCGGCCCGCGCCAGCTCCGCATCCAGCTCGGCCATCATATCGGCCAGAATTCCGTCATTCATCTGATCCTCCGTCACGCCGCCGACCGCCGCAGTCGGTTTAAGCACGAGGAGAACAAATTAGGAACACGACACGCCGACGTCCTTGTGGACGATTGTGACTCTCGACGCACGAACGCCGGCGGCCCGAAGGACCGCCGGCGGCCTGCCTTCACTCCCCCCAAGGGACGGAGGATTTTCTCTCGTCAGCTCTCGGCCTGCCAGCCGCCGGCGAGGGCGCGGAACAGGGCGATCTGGTAGGTGGTGACCAGGGCGTCGGACTGGGCCAGGGCGGCGTCGGCGGCGGCCTGGGTGCGTTCGGCGTCCAGCACCACCAGGAAGCTGTCGGCGCCGGCGTTGAAACGCTGACGCGACAGGGTGGCGGCGCGGGCGGCCTGGTCCCGCGCCTCGGTCAGGGCAGCGCGGCGGTCCAGTTCGTTGGCGTAGTTGCTGAGCGCCGTCTCGGTCTCCTGCAGGGCCGTCAGAACCGTCTGGTCGAAGGTCGCCAAGGCGGCGTCCGAGCGGGCGCCGGCGGCCTGGATCTGGGCGCGGGCGGCGAAGACGTTGGGGAAGGACCAGCTGATCAGCGGACCGAAGCTGAAGCGATAGTTCTGGTCGTCGCCCAGTTCGCTCGACTCCAGCGCCGTCGAGCCGAAGGAGCCGCCCAGGCTGATCTGCGGATAGAGGTTGGCGGTCGCCACGTTCACGCGGGCGGCGGCGGCGGCCAGATTGGCCTCGGCCTGACGCACGTCGGGACGACGCGCCAAGAGAGCCGCGCCGTCGCCGACCGGGATCGGCCGGCTGAGCTGCGGCGGCCGGACGCAGGCGGCGGCGGCCTGATCGGCCTCGGCCGGGGTGCGGCCGGTCAGGGTGGCCAGGCGGAACAGGGCCTCGTTCCGCGACGCCCGCAGGGTGGGCAGGGTCGCCGCCGTCTGGGCCAGGGCCGCGCGGGCGCTGGCCACGTCCAGACCGGTGCCCGCCCCGCCGTCGAGCAGGGTCTGGGTCAGGTTGGCGGTGTTGCGCTGAAGCTCCAGCGTCCGTTCGGCCACCGCGATCTGGGCGTTGGCCGAGCAGACGTCGGCATAGGCGCGGGCCGTCTCGGCCGCGACCGAGACCTGGACCGTGGCAAGAGCCGCCTCGGCCGCGCGGGCGTCGGCGCGGGCGGCGCGGATGGTGGATTCCACCCGTCCGAACAGATCGACCTCGTAGCTGGCCGCCAGACCGACGTCATAGGTGTCGATCTCGGGGGCGTCCTCGCCGGCGGGCAGGCCGGTGACGGTGGCGGCCGAGGCGCGGCTGCGCTGGGCCTGAGCGCTGGTCGTTGTGCTGGGGAAGCGGCCGACGCGGGCTTCGGACAGGGACGCTCGAACCGCGCGCAGATTGGCGAAGGCCGCCTCCAGCTCGTTGTTCTCGGCGAAGGCCTGACGGATCAGGCCGTCCAGGGTCGGATCGTCGTACAGCCGCCACCAGTCGTCGCGGGCCGGGGCCGCGGCGGTCACGGCCGGATTGGCCGCGCCGACGAAGCCGCCGGTCCCCGAGGTCGGCAGAGCCGCCTCGGGCGCCTTGGGCCCGACCGCGCAGGCGGCGAGCAGGGCGCCGGCGGCTGCGGCGGTCAGGAAGCTGAGGGTCTTGGTGCGGGTCATCAGATGTCCCCTCCCCGACCCGTGGCCGGAGCCGGCGCATTAGGATCGGTCAGGCTGGAAGTTTGATCGTAACGGACGGTCTCGGCGCCGGTGGGCGTCGGCGTCTTGCCCTGCGGCAGTTTGGACGACAGCCAGCGGGTGACGACATAGAAGACCGGGGTGAAGATCAGGCCGAAGAAGGTCACCCCCAGCATGCCGGAGAAGACCGCCGTGCCGAGCGACTGGCGCATTTCGGCGCCGGGCCCGCTCGCCAGCATCAGCGGCACGACGCCGAGGATGAAGGCGAAGGAGGTCATCAGGATCGGGCGCAGACGGGTCCGGGCCGCGGCCACGGCCGCGTCGAACCGGTTCATGCCCTGCTCTTCTTCGGCCTGTTTGGCGAACTCCACGATCAGGATGGCGTTCTTGGCCGCCAGCGCGATCAGAACCACCAGGCCGATCTGGACCAGGATGTTGTTGTCCAGCCCCCGCAGGTTCACACCGATGATGGCGGCCAGCAGACACATGGGCACGATCAGGATGACCGCCAGCGGAAGCGTGAAGGCTTCATACTGGGCCGCCAGCACCAGGAAGACGAAGACCACGGCCATCAGGAAGATCATGGTCGCGCCCGAACCGGCCGCCTTCTGCTGGTAGGCCAGCTCGGTCCACTCGTAGGTGAAGCCTTGCGGCAGGGTGCTGGTCGCCATCTGCTCCATGACCTGCAGGGCCTGGCCGGAGGAGACCCCCATGGCCGGATTGCCCTGCAGCTCGGACGCCGGGAACAGGTTGTAGCGGACCACGCGCGACGGGCCGGAGTCATTGACCAGATTGGCCACCGACCCGATCGGCACCATGGCCCCGCTGGAGGAGCGGGTCTTCAGGTTGGCGATATCGGCGATGTCGTCGCGGTACTGGGGCTCGGCCTGGGCGGTCACCCGATAGGTGCGGCCCAGAAGGTTGAAGTCGTTGACGTAGGACGAGCCCAGATAGACGCCGAGGGTATCGAAGACGGCGCTGGGCTGGACGCCCATCATCAGGGCCTTGTCGCGATCGACGTCGGCCGAGATGCGGGGCGAGCCGGTGTTGTAGGTCGAGAAGACCTGGCTGACCTGATCCGGGGCCTGGGCGGCGGCGCCCATCATGGCGAAGGTCGCCCCCTCCAGCGCGCGGTAGCCGGCGCCCGAGGTGTCCTGGATCATCATCTTGAAGCCGTTGCCGTTGCCCAGACCCTGGACCGCCGGCGGGGCGATGACGAAGATCTGCGCGTCCTCGATCTGACCCGTGGCCTGGGTGATGGCCCCGGCCAGGGCGGCGGCGGCCTCTTCCTTGGAGCGTTCTTCGAAGGGATCGAGGCGCACGAAGATGGTGGCGGCGTTCGATCCGAACGAGAAGCTGGCGCCGTCCAGGCCCGCGAAGGCCACGGTGCCGTTGACCCCGTCGGTGCCCTCGATGATCTGACGGGCGCGGGTCATCACCGCCTCCGTCCGGTCCAGGGAGGCGCCGGCCGGCAGCTGAATCACGCCGATCAGGAAGCCCTGATCCTGTTCGGGAATGAAGCCCGAGGGGGTGTCGACCAGACGCCAGGCGGTCAGGCCCAACAGACCGGCGTACAGGATCAGCACGATGCCGACCGTGCGCACCAGACGCGCCGTCAGACGACCATAGCGGTCCGACAGCCAGTCGAAGCCCTCGTTGAACTTCCGTCCGCCCCAGCCGACGTAATAGACGGCGGTCCCCAGGACGCCGGGCTTGCGCACCGGGCCGTGGTCCTTGTCGTGCGGCTTCAGCAACAGGGCGGCCATGGCCGGCGACAGGGTCAGGGAGACGAACAGGGAGATGACCGAGGCCGAGGCGATGACCACGGCGAACTGGCGGTAGAAGATGCCCGGAATGCCCGGCACGAACATGGTCGGCACGAACACCGACACCAGCACCAGGCCGATGGCGATCAGGGCGCCCGAGACCTCCTGCATCGATCGATAGGCGGCTTCCTTGGGCGACAGACCCTCGCTGATCGCCCGCTCCACATTCTCGACCACGACGATGGCGTCATCGACGACGATGCCGACCGCCAGAACCAGAGCGAACAGGGACAGGGAGTTGATCGAATAGCCGAGCGCCAGCTGCACTGCGAAGGTGCCGACCAGGGCGACCGGGATGGCCACGATCGGAATGATGGCCGCGCGCCAGGTCTGAAGGAAGACCATGACCACGATCACGACCAGGACCACGGCCTCGATCAGGGTGTGCTGAACCGACTCAACCGAGGCGGCGACAAATTCGGTGGGGTTGTAGGGCACCGAGACCTGCATCCCGGCCGGCAGTTCGGCCTTGACGGCCTCGACCTCGGCCAGGACCCGATCGGCGGTGCCGAGCGCATTAGCGCCCGGCTGCTGCACGATGGCCAGGCCGACGCCGCGCTGGCCGTCAAAGAAGCCGCGAATGCCGTAGTCCTGGGCCCCCAGTTCGATCCGCGCCACGTCGCGCAGATAGGTGACACGGCCCTCGCTGTCGGTCTTCAGAACGACGTTGGAGAACTGGTCGGGATCGGTCAGACGGCCTTGGACCTGGACCGGCAGTTGGAAGGCCGAGGCGCTGTTCGGGAAGGGCGGCTGGCCGATGGAGCCGGCGGCGGCCTGGACGTTCTGGGCCCGCAGGGCGGCGACGATGTCCGGCCCGGTCAGGCCGCGCTCGGCCGCCTTGGCCGGGTCGATCCAGACCCGCATCGAATAGTTGCCGCCGCCGAAGACCTGGACCGCGCCCACGCCTTCGATCCGCAGCAGGCGGTCCCGCAGGGTCGAGTTGGCGTAGTTGCCGACATAGTCGTTGTTCAGCGAGCCGTCGGGCGAGGTCAGCCCCAGGATCATCAGGAAGCCGCTCTCGGCCTTGTTGACGACCACGCCGGTTTGGCGGACCGCCTCGGGCAGACGCGGTTCGGCCAGGGCCACGCGGTTCTGGACGAGCACCTGGGCGGCGTCCAGATCGGTGCCCGGCTGGAAGGTGACGGTGATCGCCACCGCCCCGTCCGAGGTGGACGAGGAGGTGATGTAGAGCATGTCCTCGACGCCGTTCACCTCCTGCTCGATGGGGGCGGCGACGGTCTCGGCCAAGGTTTCGGCCGAGGCGCCGGGATAGGCGGCGTTGATGGTGATCGTCGGCGGCGCGATCTCCGGATACTGCGACAGGGGCAGCAGCGGATAGGCGAAGACGCCGACAATGGTGATCACCACCGCGATCACGGCCGCGAAGATCGGCCGGTCGATGAAGAAGCGGGATATGTTCATGGCTTAGTCGCCGGTCGAAAGGCTGGTGGCGAACGAGGCGGTGGAGGCCGGGGCCGCCTGGGTGACCGGGGCGTCCGGCGCCTGTTGGGCGACGGGTTGGATCTTGCCGGTCTTGGGCGTGACCTTGGAGCCCGGCTGGGCGGCGCGTTGCAGGCCGGCGATGATGACGCGGTCGGTCGGGGCCAGACCCGACTTGATCACGCGCAAACCTTGGACGATCGGACCCAGTTCGACGGGCTTGGTCGTGACCGACCCGTCGGCGTTGACGACCGAGACGACGCGGCGCGCCTGATCGGTGCCGACGGCGGTGTCGGGCACCAGCAGGGCGTCATAGGAGCCGGCGCCGGCGACCTGGGCGCGGCCGAACAGGCCGGGCCGCAGGAAGCCGTCGGCGTTCGGCACAATGGCGCGCATGCGGATCACGCCGGACGAGGTGTCCAGGGCGTTGTCCGAAAAGTCCAGCCGGCCGGTGCGGGTGAAGCCGCTCTCGTCCTGCAGGCGGATGCGGACCGGGGCGCCCTGGCTGGCGCCGCCGTCTCGCATATATTTCAACAGCACCGCTTCCGAACCGTCGAAGACGAAGTGGATCGGACCGCCCGAGACGATGGTGGTCAGGACGTCGCCCGCCGAGGAGCCGCCGGCGACCAGATTGCCCGGATCGACGCGACGATCCGAGACCCGGCCCGAGGTCGGCGCCGTGACGCGGGTGTATTCCAGGTTCAGCTGGGCGGTGCGAACGGCGGCGTTGGCCGCCGCGAGATTGGCCTGGGCCGCATCGACCGCCGCCTTGTTGGCGTCATATTCGGCCCGGGAAACGGCCTGGGAGGCCAGCAGGGTCTCGCTGCGCGCCAGATTGGCGCGGGCCAGGGTCAGCTGCGACTGCATCTGGGCGACCTGGGCCTGGGCCTGGGCCAGGGCGGCCTGGGCGGGGCGCGGGTCCAGGGTGAAGAGCAGCTGGCCCTTCTGGACCATCTGGCCGTCGCGGAAATGGACCGCCTGGATATAGCCGCCGACGCGGGCGCGGACATCCACGCTCTCGATCGCTTCGAAGCGTCCCGTGAACTCGTCCCAGTCCACCACCTTCTGCTGCAGAGGCGTGGCCACCGTCACCGGCGGGGCGCCGCCGGGCGCCTGGCCCTCGGCCTTGGGGGAACATCCATAAAGCGCGCCCGTCACCATGACGGACACGGCCGCAATCTTCAGCCCGCGCATCTGCGCAATCTCCCTGTCGGAGGTAAATCCCTGTCGTGCGGATGAGGACCGGTGGGGAGCCGGCCTTGTCAACGCATGGTGACTTAATGGGTGGCGTCGTGACGCTTGTCAACAGGCGTTGACAAAGCCATATGGAGGCTACGGTTATTCATTCTGGAGTGTCGCCCCCTTGTTATGTCCCGGCCCCCGCCCGAGGAACGCCGCCGCCACCCGCACGGCCATCCTCGAAGCAGCACGCGACCGTTTCGCGGCCGAGAGCTATGACGATGTGGGCATGCGCGACATCGCCCGCGACGTCGGCGTCGATGCGGCCCTGATCAGCCGCTATTTCGGCTCCAAGGACGATCTGTTCCTGGCGGCCCTGGACAGCTGCAGCGACGGCAGCACCCTGATGTCGGGCGACAAGTCCGAGTTCGGCCGGCGCGTCGCCCACGAGATCGTCTTCGAGCCCAAGAAGGCTGAAAAGCTGAAGGGCATGGCGATCATGCTGCGCTCCATCGGCTCGAACAAGGCCGCTGAAATGGTTCAGAACACCTGCACGGCCCGCTTCTTCGGCCCGCTTGAGGAATGGATCAGCGGTCCGGACGCCCGGGTCCGCGCCCGCCTCTTGGCCGGTTTCATCATGGGGATGTCGGTCAGCCGCGAACTGGGCGGCGGCAGTTTCAACATCGACCAGGCCGACTGCGAAAAGATGCGCGACCGCCTGGCCCCGATCCTTCAGGGCCTGATCGACGGCTGACCGTCCGCGCGGAATTGAAAAGGGCGCGGAGATGGCTCTCCGCGCCCTTTGTCGTGTCTGAAGACCGGCCTCAGTGCGAGACGGTGGTCGTCACCTCGGTCTTGGCCTTGGTGCGGATGCAGGCCACGGCGAAGATCGTCAGGCCGACATAGCCCAGCATCGGCACGACGAAGGCCGGCTGAAGCGCGCCGGCGGCGTCGGCGATGCGCGCCGCCACCTGGGGCAGCAGGGCGCCGCCGATGATGCCGAAGACCAACAGGCCCGAGGTGGCCGAGGTGGGGGCGGTGGACCGCTCCAGGGTCAGGGTGAAGATGGTCGGGAACATGATCGAGTTGAACAGGCCGATCGACAGGGCCGCATAGGCCGCCGTCGGTCCGCCGATCCGGCTGACGACGAAGCAGAGGACCGCCGCCGTCACGGTGCAGACCGCCAGGACGATTCCCGGCCGGACCTGGGTCAGGACGGCCGAGCCGATGAAGCGGCCGACCATGGCGCCGCCCCAGTAGAGGGCGACCATCTTGCCGGCGGTTTCGATCGGCGCGTTCAGGGTCTCGGGGCTTTCGAGGAAGTTGGTCAGCATGCCGCCGATGGCCACTTCGGAACCGACGTAGAGGAAGATGGCCAGGGCGCCGAAGATGGCCCAAGGCGAGGTCAAGGCCTTCAGCGGCGAGACCGCCTCGGTGGCGGCAGGCGCCGCCGCATTGATCTTCTTGCGCGCCGTGAAGATGAAGAAGGCCACGACGGCGAAGAAGGCGCCCATGCCCAGGAAGGCCATGTCGATGCTGCGCAGCGACTGGGTCCGGGTCGCGGCCGTGACCACGGCGCCGGCGGCGAAGACGCCGCCCGTCAACAGGACGTGCGACCCCAGCCACGGACCGACCGTAGTGCCCAGGGAGTTGAAGGCCTGGGACAGATTCAGACGGCTGGAAGCGCCCTTGGGCGCGCCCAGTTCGGCCACCAGCGGATTGGCCGCGACCTGAAGCAGGGTGACGCCCGAGGCGATGACGAACAGGGCGATCAGCACGCCCGGATACCAGTCGGCGGCCGTGGCGGCCGGCACGATCAGACAGCCCGCCACCATGACGACCAGGGCGCCGATGATCGAACGGCTGTAGCCCAGCCGGCCCAGCACCGCCGCCGCCGGCAGGGACATCAGTCCATAGGCGATGAACCAGGCGAAGGTCGTCAGAAAGGCCTCGGCATTGTTCAGATCGAACACCCGCTTCACCGCCGCGATCAGCGGATCGATCAGCGAGGTGGCGAAGCCCCAGGCGAAGAAGAGCGTGGTGACATAGGCGAAGGCCAGGCCTGTGCCCTGACGTCTTGCGGCCTCTGGTGCGGACATGAATATTCCCCCTTACGGATGATACGAAGACGCCGCGCTGTGCCCGCGCGGTTCTGATTGCCTTGGTTCGGCCATAGCGGACGCGCCGTCCAGCGGAAAAAAGGCGCCTGTAACCAAACTTTGGCGCCGCTGTCAGCGACGACAGCCCCAGATTGTGTCAAACCATCCCCATGCCGACACCAACAATCACCGCCGACGTATGCGCCCGAATGGTGGAAGCCGCCACTCGCCCTTGTCAGCCCCTGCCTGCCCCGCCGCCTGAAGCCGCAAATCCGAACTGGGACGCGGTGGCGGTGTCCCTTACCTCGCAAGCCAATGCGATCTCCATCGGCGCCGCCGCACTCGCCGTCGGAGCCTTGCTCGGAGGCATTGCTTGGGGCCGTATTATTGGGCGGCAAGCGGAGCGCGAAGCCCGACAAGTGGCGGAACAAGAAGTTGAAAAATGGATCAAGGACGAAGGTATTCCAATGCTTCGTCGCGAGGTCGCCGAGTTCCAGCAGACATTTCCGCGTGAAAGACCTATATCTGAAGCGGACGTAGAAGCGATGGTCGCTGCTGTCGGCGAGAACGGGAAGGAGGGCTTCGATGGAAAAGAGTGAGATGGCCGTCGTGGCCCGCCACATGAAAAACGCCCCCGTCGATCTTGAAGCCATCTTCAAAGAACTCGGCATCGAGTATCAAGAGCTGTGGTTGGAGGACGCTTCGGGATCGATCACGCGCAACGGCGACAGCTTCACGATCGCCGTGAACGCGCTCGAGTCCGAAAATCGCAGGCGCTTCACAGCGGCTCACGAACTCGCCCACTATCTGATGCATCGCGACCTCTTGGGAGACGGCAAGAGGATGCATCGGCACATCGATAATCTCTACGGCGGTGAGCAGCCCGAGGATCTTGTCTTCAAACGGGCTCATGAAATCGAAGCCAACCGGATCGCGGCGCAAATCGTGATGCCGAAGAAGCTGATCGAAAAAGAGCACGCGCAAACGACCGACGTCACCGAGCTGGCCGCCAAGTTCGGCGTATCCAAGGCCGCCATGGAAATCCGGCTCAAAACCCTGGGGTTAGCCGGCTAGCCTCCGCTGAGGCGTCAAGCCCTCATCAGACCTTTCCAGCTGAAGGCGTTGTCGCCTCCCCAAAGAAGAAGGCCGCCTCGTTTCCGAGGCGGCCCGAGTTTGCTCAGGGGAGAAATCAGAAGCGGTAGTTCATGCCCACCGCGAAGGTCCGGCCGTAGCTCTGATAGTCGATGGTCCGGCGCTCATCGCCGTTTTCGAAGGTCTTGAACGGCTCGTCGGTCAGGTTGTTGACCTGGGCCAGGATCGACAGGCCTTCCAGCGGACCGGACTGGAACTCATAGCCGATCTGGGCGTCGACCACGGTTTCCGCCGCGACCGACCGCAGGGTGCGGCCGTTGCCGAAGCCGGCGACCTCGCCCAGGAAGTCCGACCGGTAGCGACCCGAGACCCGCGCCTGGAAGCCGTAACGCTCATAATAGAGGGTGCCGTTGACCACCGTCTCCGACAGGCCCGGCAGGGTGGTCGGTGCCTGGGTCGGGTCGGGCTGGACCTCGCTGTCGGTCGCCGAGGCGCTGAAGACGCCCCCGAAGCCCTCGAGCGCGGGGTGGAACAGGTCGAACGGAGCCGACACCGAGAACTCCAGACCCTTGATCCAGCCGCCGTCGCCGTTGTCCGGCGCACCGACCAGACCTTGGCGCAGAGCCGGTTCGGGGTTGGTCGGCGAGATCACGCCGATCGGATAGCCGCTGAAGTCGAAGATCTGGTTGCGGTTATAGACGTAGGTTTCAAGGTGTTTGTAGAAGCCGGCCAGCGAGACATAGCCTCGGCGGTTGGCGAAATATTTCTCGAACGACAGGTCCGCGACGTCGGCGATATAGGGCCGCAGTTCCGGATTGCCGCCGCCGCCGCCCCACGGCGAACGGTTGATGTCCGTCGATTGGGCCAGGCTGGTGTTGTAGCTGTAGTTCCGCGAGGCGCGCATGTCGTCCATCCGCGGACGCGCCAGGGTGCGCGAGATCGCAAAGCGGGCGAACAGGTCGTCGCCGACCTCCAGGATGAAGTTGGAGCTTGGCAAGATCTCCAGATATTCCGCACCGCCGTTGACGGCGACCGTTTCAGCCACGCCGGGGCCGACCTGCCGCGCCGAGAAGCCGCTGGAGCTCTGATCCGTATAGACGAACTGCATGCCGACATTGCCGGTCAGGGGCATGCCGAACAGTTCGTGGTCGATGTTGGCGCGGATGTAGGCGGTAGAGACCTTTTCAGTCACTTCCCAGTTGCCGGCGGCGACGTCGGCGTTGGGGTTGCGAACCCGATCCAGCAGGCCGCTGTTGACCACGCCCAGGGCGTCATAGCTCAGCACCTGCGAGATGCCGAGATAGCCCAGGTCGGTCGGGGCCAGCAGATATTCCGACGGCACGAACAGATCGCCGCCGCCGGGGACGCCGATATAGTACTGGTCGTTGACGAAGCTCTTGTTGCGCTCGGTATAGTTCAGGCCGAAGTCGATGGAGCTGAACGGGCTCTGGTGCAGAGTCCGCTTGGCGGTGATGCGGGCCGCCTTCAGCTCGTCCTCGATCGAGGGCGTGTTCATATAGCCGACCTGTCCGCCCGGAATGACGTCCGAGCCCCAGCCCTGGGCCGAGGTGATGCGGATCAGGCTGGCGTCGGCGTAGTCGAGCCGGCTGTTGAACCGGGTCACCCCGTCGTCGGTCAGTTCGAAGCCCAGGGTGTCCAGGGCGCCGTTGATGTTGCGGCCCGTCCCGGCGTTGGTCTCCAGGATGATGTCGTCACGCTCGACCTTCGAATAGCTGAGGTCCAGACCCAGGGTCCAATCGTCATTGGCGACGAATTCGGTGTTCCAGCCCAGGGCGGTGATGTTGCTGTCGCGCTTGTTCAGGTCGTTGCGGACCACGCCCTTGATGTTGTCCCAGGTGCCGGCGACGATCAGGCCGTCTTCCACGGTGTAGCCGGGGCGCAGCGACGGCGCCGGACGGCAGACGGGCGAGGCGACGTTGACGGTGCAGTCGCCCGAAGAGCCGCCCCAGGCCAGCGGGAATTCGATGCCGCGCAGGACCTGGGTGTTCTTGAACTCGGAGTAGAAGGCGTCGATGGTCGAGTGGATGCGGTCGTTCGGGCGCCATTCCAAGACGCCCATATAGCCGTCGCGCTCCAGCTCCGAGGACATGACGTAGGGCTTGACGCCGCCGGTCAGCAGATTGCCGTCGCTATAGGTCGGATAGCCCCAGGCGTTGAACCGCTCGGACTGATAGGGCGAGCTCATATGGGCGTAGCCCAGGGCGACGCCCAGGGTGCCGTCCATGAACTGGTCGATGTAGGAGACGGTGTAGCGGTCGCCGCTGTCGGTCGTGCCCGAGTTCAGGGCGCCGATGTCGTTCCACTCATGCCGATAGTTGAGGGCGATCGCCTGACGGCCGTAGGCCAGGGGCCGCACGGTGCGCAGATCGACCGAGCCCGCCAGACCCTGACCCAGCAGGGCCGCATCCGGGGTCTTGTAGACGACGACGCTGCCCAGCAGTTCCGACGGGAACTGGTCGAACTCGACGCCGCGGTTGTCGCCGGTGGTGACCAGTTCGCGGCCGTTCAGCAGGGCGGTGGTGAAGTCCGGGCCCAGGCCGCGGATGGAGATCTGCTGGCTGCGGCCGTCAAGGCGCTGCATCGTCACGCCGGGCAGACGCGCCAGGGATTCGGCGATCGAGACGTCCGGCAGCTTGCCGATGTCCTCGGCCGAAATGACTTCGACGATCGAGGTGTTGTTGGCCTTGGCCGAGATCGAGGCCTCGATCGAGCGGCGGATGCCGGTGACGACGATTTCGCCGACTTCGGTCGGCGCTTGGTCAGCCTGAGCGGCGGTGGTCGCGGTTTGAGCCTGCGCCGCCCCGACGGCGACGAAGGCGGCGGCGCCGACAGCAGCGCCCGACAGCAGGCGCACGCGCCGGTTAAGACGTTGAGACATGGTCATCCTCCCTGGGGCCGCCGCGATTCTGAATGTCGCAGCCGAAGCCTTCGCAAAAATATGCAAATCTTCGACAAGGTTGCAAGCCGTTAATGTGGACGACGCATTTTCGTCGCACACGCCGAGGCCGCGAAAGCCCCATATACGCGGATTTACGGATCGATACGGCCAAGCTGTCGCTGCATCGCAGCATTCTAATCCGCGTTGACAGGCAGGGCTTGGGCTGCAAAATCTTGCAAATCGATCTGGAAGGCTTTGCACTTTCCAGACAGGAGGACCGACAGGATGAGCCTTGCCCCCCGCAAGACGAACCGCGCCCGCGCCTTGGCCGCAGCGACGGCTCTGATGGCGAGCCTTTCGGCCCTGCCCTTTCAGGCCCGCGCCGAGACCCCGGCCGCGTCGCCCGCAGCCGACACCCTGACGGCGCTGCGTCAGCGTCCGCCGCAGGACGAGGTCATTTACTTCCTGCTGCCCGACCGGTTCGCCAACGGCGATCCCGCGAACGACCACGGCGGCTACGCCCCCGAGCGGCTGAAAAGCGGCTTCGATCCGTCGGACACCGACTTCTACCACGGCGGCGATCTCGCCGGGGTGACGCAGCGGCTGGACTATATTCAGGGCCTGGGCGCCACCGCCGTCTGGCTGGCACCCGTGTTCAAGAACAAGCCGGTGCAGACGCACAACGGCTACACCGGCGCGGCGCACCACGGCTACTGGATCACCGACTTCACGGCCGTCGATCCCCATTTCGGCGACGAGACGGCGATGCGGGCCCTGGTCGATGCGGCCCATGCGCGGGGCATGAAGGTCTATCTGGACATCGTCGCCAACCACACGGCCGACGTCATCCGCTACCGCGAATGCCCGGACCGGCCGTGCGAATACCGCAGCCGTGCCGACTATCCCTACACCCGCCGCGGCGGGGTGGACGGGGCGGCGATCAACGCGGGCTTCGACGGACGGGACTTCTCGCGCCTGACCCGGCCCGACTACGCCTACACCCCCTATGTCCCGGCGGGCGAAGAGAACGCCAAGGTCCCGGCCTGGCTGAACGACCCCATCCGCTATCATAACCGTGGCGACAGCACCTTTGCGGGCGAAAGCTCGCTGGACGGGGATTTCGCCGGTCTGGACGACCTGCTGACCGAGGACCCCGTCGTGGTCCAGGGCATGATCGACGTCTTCGGCGGCTGGATCGACAAATACGGGATCGACGGCTTCCGCATCGACACCGCCCGCCACGTGAACCCCGAGTTCTGGCAGGCCTTCATCCCCGCCATGCTGGAGCGGGCGCGGGCCAGGGGCATTCCGAACTTCCACATCTTCGGCGAGGTCTATGACCCCGACCCGGCGGTGACGGCGCGGTTCACGCGGGTGGACGCCTATCCGGCCGTGCTCGACTTCCCCTTCCAGAAGACGGCGGTGGAGGTCGCATCCGGCAAGACGGGGACCGACGCCCTGGCCCGACTGTTCGCCGCCGACGCGATCTACGCCAAGGGCGCCGAGACCGCCGCCGTCTTGCCGACCTTCCTGGGCAATCACGACATGGGTCGGGTCGGCTTCTTCGTGAAACAGGCCAATCCCGACGCCGACGAAGCCGAAATCCTGGCGCGGGTAAAGCTGGCCCACGCCCTGATGATGTTCAGCCGCGGCGTGCCGACCCTCTATTACGGCGACGAACAGGGCTTCGCCGGCGCCGGCGGCTATGGAAACTCGCGCCAGGACATGTGGCCCAGCCGGACTCAGGTCTATGCGGCGGAACAGCCGATCGGCGGACGGCAGACGCCCTATTCCACGACAGCGCCCCTCTATACGGCCATCGCCGAAATGGCCCGGATTCGCGCCGCTGATCCCGCCCTGCGCCGGGGCCGACAGGTCGTCCGCGCGGCGGGCGATGCGCCCGGACTGTTCGCCCTGTCCCGCCTGGATGAGGCCGGCGGGGAGACCCTGGTCCTGTTCAACAGCTCGACCGCCGAGGCGACGGCCCAGGTCGAGGTGGAGCCCGGTTCGCTGCGGTGGCAAGCTGTGCGCGGCGACTGCGAATCCCAGGCCTCGGCGCCGGCCAGCTACGCCGTCCGCATCCCCCCTCTCGACTATCTGATCTGCAAGAGCACGCCCCAGTGAACGCCCACAGCCTCGATCTCGCGACCGCCGCCCAGCCGGCGACCGCCCACACTGAATGGTGGCGGGGCGCCGTCCTGTACCAGATCTATCCCCGCAGTTTCGCCGATGCGAACAACGACGGGGTCGGCGACCTGAAGGGGATTACCCAGCATCTGGACCACGTCGCCTCGCTGGGGGTGGACGGCATCTGGCTGTCGCCCTTCTTCACCTCGCCGATGAAGGACTTCGGCTATGACGTCGCCGACTATTGCGACGTCGATCCGATCTTCGGGACACTGGCCGATTTCGACGCCCTGGTGGCGCGCGCCCACGACCTGGGTCTGAAGGTGGTGATCGACCAGGTGTTTTCGCACACCTCGGACGAGCACCCTTGGTTCCTGGACAGCCGCGCCTCGCGCACCGGACCGCACGCCGATTGGTACGTCTGGGCCGACGCCAAGCCGGACGGATCGCCGCCGTCGAACTGGCAGTCGGTGTTCGGCGGCCCGGCCTGGACTTGGGACGCGCGGCGCGGCCAGTACTATATGCACAACTTCCTGGCCTCGCAGCCGCAGCTGAACGTGCGCAATCCGGCGGTTCAGGACGCCCTGATCGCGGCGGCGCGCTTCTGGCTGGACCGGGGCGTCGACGGCTTCCGGCTTGACGCCATCAACTTCTCCATCCACGACCTGAAGCTGACCGACAATCCGCCGATCAACGACGGCAAGAAGCGCACCCGCCCCTTCGACTTCCAGGACAAGATCTACAACCAGAGCCAGCCGGAAATCATCGGCTTCCTGAACCGGATCCGCGCCCTGACCGACAGCTATGAGGGGCGGTTCACCGTCGCCGAGGTCGGCGGCGATCATGCCGATCGCGAGATGAAGGAATACACCGCCGGGACCGATCGCCTGCACTCGGCCTATGGCTTCCTGTATCTGTACGCCGACACGCTGAAGAGCGAACTGGTCGCGCGGGGCGAGACCATGTGGCCGGATCAGCAGGGCGAGGGCTGGCCGTCCTGGACCTTCTCCAACCATGACGCGCCGCGCGCCGTGTCACGCTGGGCGCAGGGGCGGGACCGCAAGGCCTTCGCCGAAATGGCCCTGATGCTGCTGGTCTGCCTGCGCGGCAATGTCTTCGTCTATCAGGGCGAGGAGCTGGGCCTGCCCCAGGCCGAGGTGCCGTTCGAGCGGCTGGTCGATCCCGAGGCCATCGCCAACTGGCCCGAGACCCTGGGCCGCGACGGCGCCCGCACGCCCATGCCCTGGCATGCGGATCAGGCCAACGCCGGCTTCTCCACCGTCGAGCCCTGGCTGCCGGTCGACGCCCGCCATCTGCCGCTGGCGGTGGATGCCCAGGAAGCCGATCCGGGCTCCACCTTGCACGTCGCCCGCCGCATGATCCGGCTGCGTCATCAGCACCCGGCCCTGCGCTTCGGCGCCATGGCGCCGATCCAGACCTCGGACCTTCTGGTTTTCGAACGCCAGGAGCGCGGCGGCGGCGGAGAGCGGCTGCTGTGCGTCTTCAACCTGGGTCACGAGCGGATCGACTGGAGCCCGCCCGAAAACGCGACGCGGATCGAGGCGATCAACTGGACCGAGGCCGACGGCGCCGCCCTGCCTCCGCTCGCCGGCCTGGTCTTCAGACTGGCATGATCCGTTCAGCCGCCACAGGTCTCGCGCACGATCAGGTCGGTGGGCACCCGTTCCGACCGACCGGCCGTCGCGCCCCCGTGGTCCAAAAGCTTGGACACCATCAGCCTTCCGGCCTTCATCGTATCCTGGGCGATGGTGGACAGGGCCGGGCGCGAATAGCGGCTGAAGGGCACATTGTCGAAACCGATGACGGAGACATCGCCGGGCACGGTCAGGCCGGCATGCTGCAGGGCCCGCACGGCGCCCAGGGCGATCTGGTCGGAGGCGGCCACCACCCCGTCGAACCTGACGCCTCGGCGCACCAGGGCGTCCACGGCGGCCTCGGCGGACTCGACCTCGAAATGGGCGGGGACGATCAGGTCGGCGTCGACCGACAGGCCCGCCGTCTCCAGCGCCTCCAGATAACCCCGGTGCCTCTGCATGGCCTCAGGCGGATCCAGATCGCCCAGGAAGACGATGCGCGTGCGGCCCAGCCGCGCCAGGTGCGAGGTCGCGCGCCGACCGCCCGAGAAGTTGTCCGATCCGATCGAGCAATAGTCCTGCTCCGGCAGGTCGGCGCCCCAGACCACGAAGCGATGGTCGCCCGCCGCCAGTCGGTTGAAGGCGCCGTGCAGGCTGGACTGGCCCAGGAAGATCACGCCGTCCGCACGACTGGTGTTCATCGCCGCCGCCAGCTCGTCATAGGTGGCGGGCGAGATATGGCTCATCAGCAGGTCGCAGCCGCGTTCGCGCGCCGCCTCGCCCACCCCGGCCAGCAGCTCCAGGAAGAAGGGGTCGGAGATCCGACCTTCCCGCCCCTGGGGCCGCGGCGTCACCAGGGCGATCGTGCCCTGGGCCCCGATCGGACCGGCGGGCATGTAGCGGCGGAAGGGGTAGTCGTGCTCCTTCGCCAGCTTCCAGATCAGCTGCTTGGTGCGGTCGTTGACGGCGGGGCTGTCGTTCAGCGCTCGGGAGGTGGTGGCGACGGAGACGCCGGCCAGGCGGGCGATGTCTTCAAGGCGGGTGGTCTTGCGGCTCAAGGTCGCGGGTCCTCAGCACAGGCTTTCGGGCCTGCAAATTTTTCTGCAAACATTTCAGCCACCGTTCGCGGCGGTTGGCAAGAGGCGGCGTAACGGAGTTCCCATGATGCAGCGCAGATCCTTCTTGGCCCTCGGCGGCGCCTCTATCCTGGCCTTTGGCGCGACGGGCGTTCGCGCCCAGACCGCGCCGACCCACGCCCGCGCCAGCTCGCCGAGCGGCGTCCTGACGGTCGAGGCCTTTACCGATAACGACGGGCGGCCGATGTATGCGGTGCTGCGTCAGGGGCGGATGGTCGTGGCCTCCTCCAAGCTCGGCTTCCTGCTGACCGACGCCCCCGCCCTCGAGCGCGGCCTGGCGATCACGGCCGGTCAGCCCGTGACCTTCGACGAGACCTGGGAGCAGCCCTGGGGCGAGCGCCGCTTCATCCGCAACCACTATAACGAATGGCGGGTCTCATATGCCGAGACCGGCGGCCTGCAACGGCGCGTCGATGTCGTCTTCCGCCTGTATGACGACGGCCTGGGCTTCCGCTATGAATTCCCGGACCAGCCCGCCCTGAAGACGGTCCGCATCGGTTCGGAGATCACCGAGTTCAACCTGGCCGAGGACGGCGAGGCCCTGTGGTGCCCGGCCTGGGAATGGAACCGCGAGGAATATCTCTACAGCCGCACCCCGATCAGCGCGGTCGGCAGCGCCCAGACGCCGATGACGGTCAAGGGCCGGTCGGGCCTGCACGTCTCGATCCACGAGGCCGCCTGCATCGACTACGCCGGGATGAATCTGCGCCGGTCTGAGGAAACCAGGTTCCGGGCCCAGCTGACGCCCGGCCTGACCAACGCCGCCGTGGTGCGACAGGCGCCGTTCAACACCCCCTGGCGGACCCTGCAGGTCAGCGACAGCGCCGCCGGTCTGATCGAATCCAGCCTGATCCTGAACCTGAACGAACCCAACAGGCTGGGCGACGTCAGCTGGTTCAAGCCGATGAAGTACGTCGGCGTCTGGTGGGAGATGCACCTGGAGCTGAAGAGCTGGAACTCCGGCCCCAAACACGGCGCAACCACCGAGAACGCCATCAAACACATAGACTTCGCGGCCAAACACGGCCTGGGCGGGGTGCTGGTCGAGGGCTGGAACAAGGGCTGGGACGGCCAGTGGTTCGCCAACGGCTCGGACTTCAGCTTCACCGAGGCCTATCCCGACTTCGACATCGAGGCGGTCTGCGCCCACGCCCGGTCCAAGGGCGTCCAGCTGATCGGCCACCACGAGACCGGCGGCAACGCCTTCCACTATGAGCAGCAGCTCGAACCGGCCATGGCGCTTTACGAGCGGCTGGGGGTCCATTCGGTCAAGACCGGCTATGTTGCCGATGCGGGCGGCGCTCGGGTCGCCGGGCCGGACGGCCGGATGGTGATGGCCTGGCACGAGAGCCAGGCGATGGCCCAGCACCACATGAAGGTCGTCGAGGCGGGCGCGCGCCACAAGGTTGCGATCAACGCCCACGAGCCGTTCAAGGACACGGGCCTGCGCCGCACCTATCCGAACATCATCAGCCGCGAGGGCCAGCGGGGCATGGAGTATTCGGCCTGGGGCAACCCCGGCAATCCGCCCGAACACGAGCCGAACCTGGTCTTCACCCGCCTGCTGGCCGGGCCGATGGACTATACGCCCGGCATCTTCGGCATGGAGACGCGCAGCCCCGGCGGGGTGCAGACGACCTGGGCGAAACAGCTGGCCCTGTACGTCGTCATCTACAGCCCGATCCAGATGGCCGCGGACCTGCTGGTCAATTACGAGGCCAATCCCGGCCCGTTCCAGTTCATCAAGGACGTGCCGGTCGACTGGGCCGAGACCCGCGTCCTGGCGGCCGAGATGGGCGATTACGTCGCCATTGCGCGCAAGGATCGGGCCTCCGACGTCTGGGCGCTGGGGGCCATCACCGACGAGCATCCGCGCGTCCTGACCGCGCCCCTCGACTTCCTGGGCGACGGGCGGCGCTACCGGGCCGAAATCTATCGCGACGGGCCGGACGCCGACTATCGCGGCAAGCGCGAGGACATCGTCATCGAGCAGCGCGAGGTGACGTCGGCGGACGTTCTGACCCTGGCCCTGGCGCCCGGCGGCGGCCAGGCGATCCGGTTCGTCCCGGTCGGGCGGGGGCGTCGGTGATGGGCGACTTTCAGATCCTCTCCCGCTTGCGGGAGAGGTGGCCCGTCGATCGCGCAGCGATCCAGGGTCGGAGAGGGAAGTCTTCTGACAGAAGGCTGAACTCCCCCCATCGTCACGCGTGTCGCTGCGCGCCACGACGCGACACTTCCCCCGCAAGCGGGGGAAGGTCATGAGCGCCGCCGCCCCCCTCCTCTCCCGCCGCCCGCGCCTGTCCGGCCTGGCGATCTGGAACATGTGCGTCGGCTTCTTCGGCATCCAGATCGGCTTCGGCCTTCAGAACGCCAACACCAGCCGGATCTTCCAGACCCTGGGCGCCGAGGTCGACAGCCTGGCCATCCTCTGGATCGCCGCCCCCCTGACGGGTCTGTTGGTCCAGCCCCTGGTCGGCCATTTCAGCGACAAGACCTGGACGCGGTTCGGGCGTCGCCGCCCCTATTTCCTGGTCGGGGCGATCCTGACCACCCTGGCCCTGATCGCCATGCCCAACAGCCCCGGCCTGTGGTTCGCCGCCGCCATGCTGTGGATCATGGACGCCTCGATCAACATCACCATGGAACCGTTCCGCGCCTTCGTCGGCGACAACCTGCCGGAGGAGCAGCGCACCGCCGGCTATGCGATGCAGAGCTTCTTCATCGGCGCGGGCGCCGTCTTCGCCTCGGTCCTGCCCTGGCTGCTGTCGAACGTCTTCGGCGTCGTCTCGACCGCCGAGGCGGGCGTCGTGCCCCTGTCGGTCAAGATCGCCTTCTATGTCGGGGCCGCCGGCCTGTTCACGGCCGTGCTGTGGACGGTCTTGAGCACCCGCGAATACAGCCCCGAACAGCTCGCCGCCTTCGAGCGGACGCGGCTTCAGGCCCTGGGCGCCGCCCCCGCCGACGACGCGCCCGAGGCGCCGGCCCGCAGCGTGCGCGGCTGGCTGGGGTCCGGCCTGATCTGCGCCGTCCTGGGCGCCCTTGGCCTGGTGCTGATCGCCGCTCTCGATCTGGAGAAGGAGCTGCTGGTTCTCGCCGGCTTCTTCGTCGGCTTCGGCCTGCTGCAGATCGCCGTGGGCATGATGCAGCGCCGCCGCATCGCCAACGCCGTGACCGAGATCCTGAACGACGTCTATCGCATGCCCCAGACCATGCGCGATCTGGCGGTGGTCCAGTTCTTCAGCTGGTTCGCCCTGTTCGCCCTGTGGATCTACACCACCGCCGCCGTGACCAGCGTCCACTACGGCACGACCGACACCACCTCGGCCGCCTACGCCGCCGGGGCCGACTGGGTTGGGGTTCTGTTCGGGGTCTATAACGGGGTGGCGGCCCTGGCGGCCTTCACCCTGCCGGTTCTGGCCAGGCGTATCGGCCGCAGGGCGACCCACGCCCTGATGCTGATGCTCGGCGCCGCCGGTCTGTTCGGCGTCTTCCTGATCCGCGAGCCGGGCCTGCTGTGGCTGCCCATGATCGGGGTCGGCTTCGCCTGGGCCTCGATCGTCTCCATGCCCTACGCCATCCTGTCGGCGGCTGTGCCGGCGCGGAAGATGGGCGTCTATATGGGCGTGTTCAACATCTTCATCGTCGTGCCCCAGCTGCTGGCGGCCACGGTGCTGGGCCTGATTCTGAAGCACTTTTTCAGCGGCCAGGCGATCTGGGCCCTGGTGCTGGGCGCCGCCTCCTTCCTGCTGGCGGCCTTCAGCGCCCTGAGGGTGCGGGAGCAAAGGGCGTGAACCGCCGCGCGCTCCTGGCCTTGGCCGCCGCCCTGCCCTTCGCCGGCGCCGCACGGGCGCAGACGGCGGCCGGCCGTCTGATCCTCCACGAGGCCGTGACCTCGACCCATGTGAAGGCGAGGAACGTCTCCGTCTGGCTGCCGCCCGGCTATGAGACGTCGGATGCGGCCTATCCCGTCCTCTACATGCACGACGGACAGAATCTGTTCGATCCCTCGACGGCCAACTTCGGCGAATGGGGGGTGGACGAGCATCTGACGCGGCTGATCGCCGGCGGCCAGGTGCGGGCGCCCATCGTGGTCGGCGTCTGGAACACGGATCTTCGCCTGCGGGAATATGTCCCGGCCGATCTGATCGCGGCCCTGCCCGAGGACATGCGCGGCGATGTTCAGGCCGTCTATGGCGGCCCGCCCCTGTCGGACGGCTACATCCGCTTCCTGACCGAAGAGCTGAAACCCTTCGTGGACCGGACCTACCGCACCCTGCCCGGCCGCGAGGACACCCTGATCAGCGGCTCCAGCATGGGCGGGCTGATCTCCCTGTATGCGGTGATGAAGCGGCCGGAAGTCTTCTCCGCCGCCGCCTGTCTATCGACCCACTGGCCGCTGCGGGTCACAGGTCTGGACGGCCCAGGCCTGGAGGCCTGGCGCGAACGTCTGGTCGCCGCCTGGACCGGGGTGATCGAGCGCGGCCTGCCGGCGCCCGGCGCGAACCGCTTCTACTTCGACCGGGGCGATGAGACCCTGGATCAGTTCTACGCCGCCTTCCAGACCCAGGTGGACGCCGTCTTCCGCCGTCGCGGCTACGGCCCCGGCGATTTCCAGAGCCTGGTCTTCCCCGGCGCCCAGCACAATGAGGCCTCGTGGAACCAGCGGCTGGACGTTCCCCTGACCTTCCTTCTTTCCCCCGCCCCCACGCGCAACCCGTGAGGACCACAATGCGTCACTTCCGTTCCTTCTGCCTCGCCGGCGCCGCCGGCCTGGCGCTCGCCTCGACCGCCTCGGCCCAGTCCGGGATCGCTCCGGGCGCGCCGGGTGATCCGCCTACCTGGTCCAGCGCCGCCAAGACCGGCGCCGGGGCCTCCTATGAAGCCTATGTCGACGGCCAGTACCGTGACGGCGGCCCGACCGGCGCGGTGTCGAAGGTCTGGTTCTCCATCGCCGACGGCGTCCTGACCGAGACCATGTACGGCCTGATCCACGAGGCCCAGATCAAGGCCCTGCGTTTCGCGGTGGTCACGCCGGACGGCCTGGCGGTCGAGGGGCCCGACACCACCGAGCAGACCGAATATCTGCATACGGACGCCCAGGGCCGCCCCCTGTCGCCGGCCTATAGGGTCACCACGCGCGACAAGGCCGGCCGGTTCGAAATCGAGAAACGCATCTTCACCGACCCGGACCGCAACGCCCTGGTGCTGCGGGTCAAGATCACGGCCCTGAGCGGAGAGGCCACGCCCTATCTGCTGCTGGAGCCGCACATCGCCAACACCGGCGTCGACGACCGGGGTCAGGTCACGCGCCAGGCCTTCCATGCCTGGGAAGGCGACACCCATCTGGTGCTCAAGCCGAGCCGTCCGTTCGACAAGGCCGGCGTCGGCTTCGTCGGCGCCTCGGACGGTCTGACCGACCTGAAGGACGGCCGGATGGACTGGACCTACGCCTCCACCGGTGAGACGGCGGGCAATACGATGATGACGGGCGCCCTGCCGCGCCTGCGTCAGGGGCAGAGCCTGACCCGCGATTTCGTGATCGGCTTCGGCTCCAGCGAGGCCCAGGCCCAGGCGGCGGCGGACGGCGCCTTTGCGACCGGCCTGGACGAGGTCCTGGCCCGGTTCAACGGCGAGAGTGATCGCATCGGCTGGGAGGACTATGTCGCCTCCCTGACCGAACTGCCGCGCATCGCCGAACAGGCGACGGACGGCGGCAAGCTGGCCTACGCCTCGGCCCTGATGCTGAAGGTGCAGGAGGACCGCACCCATGCCGGCGCCCTGATCGCCTCCCTGTCCAACCCCTGGGGCGACACGGTGGACGCATCGAAATCTTCGACAGGCTACAAGGCCGTCTGGCCGCGCGACTTCTATCAGGTAGCCATGGCCCTGGCGGCGCTGGGCGACAAGGAGACGCCGCTGGCGGCCTTCAACTATCTGCCCCAGGTCCAGGTCGGCCCGGACACGCCCGGCAATACCGGCGTCGGCGGCTGGTTCCTGCAGAAGACCCATGTGGACGGAGAACTGGAATGGGTCGCGGTCCAGCTGGACCAGACGGCCATGCCGATCATGCTGGGCTATCGTCTGTGGAAGCTGGGCTGGCTGTCCGACGCCCAGATGGCCGACCACTATCGTTCGATGCTGAAGCCGGCGGCCGACTTCCTGGTGGACGGCGGCAAGATCGGCCTTCTGTGGAACGACGCCGAGATCAAGCCGCCCTTCACCCAGCAGGAGCGCTGGGAGGAGCAGCAGGGCTATTCCCCCTCCACCACCGCCGCCGTGGTGGCCGGGCTGACGGTCGCGGCCGAAATGGCGCGCGCCTCGGGCGATGCGGCGGGAGCGACCCGCTATCAGCTCGCCGCCGACAGCTACGCCTCCAAGATCGAAGAGCGGATGTTCACGACCAGCGGCGACTTCGGCGACGGCCGCTATTTCATCCGCATCACTCGGAACGAGAACCCGAACGACAAGGCCCCGATCGGCGCCGCCAACGGCCAGATCGCGCCCCAGGAGGACCGGGTCGTGGACGGCGGCTTCCTGGAACTGGTCCGCTACGGGGTGCGCAAGGCCGACGATCCGCACATCCTCGCTACCCTGCCCGTCTATGACGATCAGAGCCTGGAGGACCTGTACCGGGTCCGCTACGATTTCGGGCCGGAGGGCGACCAGACGCCGGGCTGGCGCCGCTACGGCGTTGACGGCTATGGCGAGGATCATGTCACGGGCGCCAACTACGGCGTCGGCGGGCAGATGAGCCCTGGGCAGCGGGGTCGGGTCTGGCCCTTCTTCACCGGCGAGCGCGGCCACTATGAGCTGGCCCGCGTCAGCCTGAACGGCGCTCCGTCCGCCGCCGACATCGCCGCCATCCGCCAGACCTATGTGCGCGGCATGGAGCGGTTCGCCAATGACGGGCTGATGCTGGCCGAACAGGTCTGGGACGGGGTCGGCGACCCTACCGCGCGCGACTACGCCCTGGGCCAGAACACCGACTCGGCCACCCCCCTGGCCTGGACCCATGCCGAATATCTGAAGCTGCTGCGGTCCTTGGCCGACGGCAAGGTATGGGATCGGTACGAGCCGGTCGAAAGCCGCTACGCCCGCTGATACGAAAAAGGCCCCGGAGCCAGTGCTCCGGGGCCTTCTTCACCCTATCAAACGAACCGCTCGATCAGAACGCCACCTTGATCCCTGCGACCACACGGTCCTCATAGTTCGCCGCATTATCGACATCGGTGTCGTAGTAGCGGACGTCCACGGCCAGATCGTCCGTCAGCGCATAAGCGACACCGACATTCCAAGTGAGATAGTCGTCGCTGACGTCCAGCCATTGCTTGCCGACCGCTCCCGAAACCGTCCACTTGTCAATCGGACTGAAGGTGGCGTTCACTTCCGCATAGGTCGCCTCATCATCCACGCCGAAGAAGTCAGGCGAATAGTAGGCCACCGCGCCTACGGTCGCCCGTCCAAACGCTCGGGACACGCCCAGCTTCGCTTCGGCGTACGTGTAGTCCGCAAAGGCGGGCTCCTTAGCATAGGTATAGCCTACCAGACCCGCATCCCAGGCGAAGCCGGCCGCTTCCCAACGATAACCGCCATACATATCGACCTCGGCGTCCGTCGTGTCCCCGAAATCGACTGTGGAGGCCCACACGCCGGCGTAAAAACCGCCTGCCGTCAGATCCAGGCCGCCCTGGATAGCGGCATCTTCGTTGGTTTGGCTGACGCCCCGGAAAACGTAATCGGTGACGATGCCGAAATTCCCGCTTACCGAGACATCGACGTTGCTCTGGGCTGAAGCCGGCGCAGCCAGGCCGAACAGCCCGACGGTCGCAGCGGCGGCAGCCGCCAAACGAAACACTTTGAAGTCCATTGTCATTATCCCTTATGATTCGAGAGAGGTCGGCGAGCGCCGAAGAATTGGGAGAGCGCGGCCGGCGGGCCGCGCCCTCTGGTTTCAGTGTTCCAGCGCCTCGCCGTGCAACGAGGTGTCCAGACCGGCGGCTTCTTCCGCCTCGCTGACCCGCAGACCCGTGGTGAACTTGCAGATCACCAGGATGATGAAGGTCCCGACCGCGCTGTAGGCGATCGTCCAGGCCAGGCCGATGGCCTGGGCGCCGACATTGGCGCCTTCCGACAGGCTGTTGATCGCCGTGGTGGCGAAGACGCCGGTCAGAAGGGCGCCGATCAGACCGCCCGCGCCGTGGATGCCGAAGGCGTCCAGCGAGTCGTCGTAGCGCAGCAGCTTCTTGATCCAGACCGACGAGATGTAGCAGACCGGACCGGCGATCAGGCCGATGATGACCGCGCCCTTGGGATCGACGAAGCCCGCCGCAGGGGTGATGGCGACCAGGCCGGCGACCACGCCCGACAGCATGCCGATCAGGGAGACCTTCTTCTTCTCAATCAGTTCGATGATCTTCCAGGTCAGGGCGGCGGCGGCGGCGGCCAGAACCGTGTTCAGCAGGGCCACGCCCATCAGCTCATTGGCGGCGCCCGCCGAACCGGCGTTGAAGCCGATCCAGCCGACCAGCAGCAGAGAGGCGCCGATCATGGTCAGGACAGGGTTGTGCGGATTGATCGGCTCGACCCCATAGCCTTTGCGGCGGCCCAGGAAGATGGCGCAGACCAGACCGGCCACGCCCGAGTTGACGTGAACCACCGCGCCGCCGGCGAAGTCCAGCACGCCGGCGGAACCGAGGAAGCCGCCGCCCCACACCCAGTGACAGATGGGGGAATAGATCAGCAGCGACCACAGGGCCGTGAACAGCAGCAGGCCCGAATATTTCATCCGCTCGGCGAAGGCGCCGGTGACCAGAGCCGGGGTGATGATGGCGAAGGTCATCTGGAAGGCGATGAACAGATATTCCGGAATGCCCGTCAGCAGGCTGTTGGCCGTGCCAAGGGTCACGCCGTTCAGGAACAGCATGTCCAGGCTGCCGACGTAGGGCTGAAGCGCGGCGTCGGCGTTGGCGCCGAAGGCGATGCTGTAGCCCGCGATGAACCAGACCAGGGAGACGACGGCGAAGACGCCGACCGACTGGGTGATGGTGGCGATGACGTTCTTGCGCCGCACCATGCCGCCGTAGAACAGGGCCAGTCCCGGCAGGGTCATCAGCAGGACCAGGGCCGTGGACGTGCCCAGCCAGGCCGTGCCCGCGCCGTCCAGCTCCAGCGCCGACTGGTGCGCCAGCAGGGCGGGCGCCGCCTCCGGCGTCTGGGCGAAGGCCCCGCCGGCGTAAAAGAGCCCGATGGTCAGAAGCAGGAGCGCAGCGACCCCCGGAAGTCGATTCCAAACGTGCGACATAAGCAAATACCCCCTTGGCAATCTCGCAAGTGCGAAGGTTTTACTGCAATCGCGTTCGACGCAAGGGGGTCAGGCTGAAACGGTGCAACTTTCTTGCAACGGTCCTGTCAAAAAAGTTAAGCCTCGCATGATCCATTCGTCCTTCGAGGCTTAAGGTTCAGATTCATGTTTCAAGGAACGCTGTTCCCGGCATGAAATTCAGGGGCGGCGCGACGCCCCTCAGGCCCAGTGCATCTGCACCCGGTGCGCCGTCGCCCAGTGAATGGCGCGGATGGCGTCGATGACGGCCTCGGTCGCCCCCCGCGTGCCCAGGGCTCCGCCGAGATCGGCGGTCACGGCGCCGGCCGCCAGGACGGCCGCCACCGCAGCCTCGATGGAATCCGCCTCGTCCTCCAGCTTCAGGCTGTGACGCAGCAAGAGGGCCGCCGACAGAATCGTGCCGACCGGATTGGCCAGGTCCTGACCGGCGATGTCCGGCGCAGATCCGTGAATCGGCTCGAACAGGCCCGGCCCTTCCGTGCCCAGCGAGGCCGACGGCAGCAGGCCGATCGAACCGCCCAGCACCGAGATCTCGTCCGACAGGATGTCGCCGAACATGTTCTCGGTCAGGATGACGTCGTATTCGCGCGGCTTCCTGATCAGGTGCATGGCCATGGAATCGACCAGGGCGTGCTCCAGCGCGATCTCGGGGAACTCCTCGGCATGGATACGGGTCACGACCTCGCGCCACAGGCGGCTGGTCTCCATGACATTGGCCTTGTCGACCGAGGTCACCTTGCCGCGGCGCTGGCGCGCGGTCTGGAAGGCGGCGCGCGTCACGCGCTCGATCTCGGGAACCGTATATTCGCACAGGTCGGTGGCGCGGTCGGCGGTGCGGGTCTTCTCTCCGAAATAGACGCCGCCGGTCAGTTCGCGGAAGACGATCAGATCGACGCCCTCGACGATCTCGCGCTTCAGCGGCGAACGGTGCGCCAGGACCGGCGAGACCTGCAGCGGCCGCAGATTGGCGAACAGGCCCATGGCCTTGCGGATGGCCAGCAGGCCTTCCTCGGGCCGGCGCTTGCCGCCGTCCCATTTGGGACCGCCCACGGCGCCCAGCAGGACGGCGTCGGCGGCGACGCAGGCGGCCCGCGTCGCCTCCGGCAGGGGCTCGCCCGTCTCGTCGATGGCGGCGCCGCCGATCAGATGTTCGGTGAAGTTGAAGCTGTGGCCGTAGAAGTCGCCGATGACCGCCAGCACGTCGCGCGCGGCCCGCGTCACCTCCGGCCCGACGCCGTCGCCGGGCAACAGGACGATCTCATAGGTCTTGGGGGCGGCTTGGGTCATCAGACGGTCTCTCTCGAACGCTCGAAGGCTTCGATCTCTTGCAGGTTTGATTGCAGCCAGCCCAGGGTGTCCACCCCGTTCAACAGACACTGGCGCGCGAAGGATTCGACCTCGAACGGCACGGGCTGGGCATTGCCGCGCCGGATCTGCCGGGCTTCGAGGTCGATTGTGACCGGCTGGTCCGGCTGCGACGCCAGATCGTCCCAGACATTCTGGCTGACGACGACGGGCAGCAGGCCGTTTTTCAAGGCGTTAGATGTAAAAATGTCAGCAATCTCGGTCGAGATCACCGCCCGGAACCCATAGTCGTACAGGGCCCAGGGGGCGTGTTCGCGCGACGAGCCGCAGGCGAAATTCTTGCCCGCCAGCAGGATGCGATGCTCGGCCGGATCGATCCGGTTCAGAATCGCCTCGGGCTTTTCCGAGCCGTCGGCCTCATAGCGCCAGTCATAGAAGGCCGCCTTGCCCAGCCCCTCGCGCGTGGTCGTGGTCAGAAAACGCGCCGGAATGATCTGGTCGGTGTCGATATTGGCCTGGCTCAGGATCACGGTCTTCGAGGTCAGGGTGGTGAAGGGCTCAGACATCAAAAACTCCGCTCATCCCGGCGAAAGCCGGGACCCAGTTCTGTGGGCGACAGGCGTCACCCGTCGCGCCCTGTCGGCGATCCCGCGCATTGTGCTTCGCGAAAGCACTGGGTCCCGGCTTTCGCCGGGATGAGCGGAAGGGGGTGTCGCTACGCATCCACGACCTCGTTCAGAAAGACGCGCGGATCGGTCAGCACACCGGCCACCGCCGTCGCCGCAGCCGTCGCGGGGCTGGCCAGTATGGTGCGGGCGTCCTTGCCCTGGCGGCCTTCGAAATTGCGGTTGGAGGTCGAGACGGCCAGCTGACCGGGCGCGACGACGTCGCCGTTCATGGCGATGCACATGGAACAGCCGGGAATGCGCCATTCGGCCCCGGCGGCGATGAAGACCTCGTGCAGTCCTTCCGCCTCGGCGGCCCGGCGAACGGCCTCCGAACCGGGAACCACCAGCATGCGCAGGCCCGGCTTGACCTTGCGGCCGCGCAGAACCTCGGCGGCGGCGCGCAGATCGGGCAGGCGGCCGTTGGTGCAGGAGCCGATGAAGACCACGTCCACCGGCTGGCTGGTCGTCGCCTCGCCGGGGGTGAAGCCCATATAGGCGATGGCCTTGCGGTCGCTGTCCGACTGGGGCTGGGGCACGGGCGCGCCGATGGGGGCGCCGGCGTCCGGCGTCGTGCCCCAGGTCGCCATCGGCCGGATGGCGGCGCCGTCGATCACGACTTCCTTGTCGAAGGTCGCGCCCGGGTCCGTGGCCAGCTTCAGCCATTCGGCGGTCGCCGCCTCATAGTCGGCGGGGACATGTTTGCGGCCCCGCAGCCAGTCGATCGTGGTCTGGTCCGGGGCGATCATCCCCGCGCGGGCGCCGGCCTCGATGGACATGTTGCACAGGGTCATCCGCCCTTCCATGTCCAGCGACCGCACCGCCTCGCCCGCATATTCGATGACGTAGCCGGTGCCGCCGCCGAAGCCGATGGCGGCGATCACGGCCAGGGCGACGTCCTTGCCCGACACGCCCGACTGCAGTTCGCCGATCACCGTCACCCGCATCGCCTTGGGCTTGCGCTGCAACAGGCATTGGGTCGCCAGCACATGGCCGACCTCGGAGGTGCCGATGCCGAAGGCCAGGGCTCCGAACGCCCCATGGGTGGCGGTATGGCTGTCGCCGCAGACGACCGTCATGCCCGGCTGGGTCAGGCCCAGCTCCGGCCCCATGACATGGACCACGCCCCGGTCTTCAGATCCCCAGCCGGCCAGGGGAACCCCGTGGGCGGCGCAGTTTCGCTCCAGCGTATGGACCTGGGCCTCGGCCTGCGGGGTGACATAGGGTTTCAGCCCGTTCAGCCCCGCCGGCAGGGTCGGGGTCGAATGGTCCAGGGTGGCGTAGGTCCGGTCGGGCCGGCGCACCTTCAGGCCGCGGGCCTCGATCTCGCTGAAGGCCTGGGGACTGGTGACCTCATGCACCAGATGCAGGTCGATATACAGGACGCCCGGCGTATCGGCCGTTTCCGGCCGCACCACATGAGCGTCCCAGACCTTGTCGAACAGGGTCTTTGGATCAGGCATACTGGGCCACCGTCTCCTCAACGCCGTCGACGCGATCAATGATGGCGATCAGTTCGGCGTCGCTGATCTCGCCGATCTGGTCGGCGCGCTGTTTGAAGCCGGCGACGACGGCCGCCAGACGGTCGCCCTCGATGGGCCGGCCGATGGTCTCTGCGCGCTTGGCGATGGCGTGGCGGCCCGAGTGCTTGCCCAGAACGAACCAGCTGCCTTCGAAGCCTACGTCCTGGGGCCGCATGATCTCATAGGTGCGGCTGTCGGCCAGCATGCCGTGCTGGTGGATGCCGGCCTCGTGGGCGAAGGCGTTGATGCCGACCACCGACTTGTTGCGGGCGATGACCGTCTCGGTGATTTCGCACAGGATCTTGGAGGCGCGGACCAGATGGCGGCTGTCGGCGCCGATGGCGACGCCATAGCGGTCTTCGCGCACCTTCAGGGCCATGATGACCTCTTCGATCGAGGCGTTGCCGGCCCGTTCGCCGATGCCGTTGATCGCGCCCTCGACCTGACGCGCCCCGCCCTGGACCGCAGCCAGGGAGTTGGCGACCGCCATGCCCAGGTCATCGTGGCAGTGGGCCGAGAAGATCACATGGGGGTGGCGCTTGTGGATCCGCGCCGCCAGGGCGCGGAAGGTCTCGCGCACCTCTTCCGGAGTCGCATAGCCGACGGTGTCCGGCACGTTCAGGGTCCGGGCGCCCGCGTCGGCGGCGGCCTCCAGCACATCGGCCAGGAACTCGGGCTCGGTGCGGAAGGCGTCCTCGGCCGAGAACTCGACGTCGTCGAACAGGCTGGCGGCGTATTCGACCGCCCGGACGGCCGTGGCCAGAACCTCGTTGGTCGACATCTTCAGCTTGGCCGAGCGATGGATCGGGCTGGTGCCGATGAAGGTGTGGCAGCGACGATGCGACTTGGGCGCCGGCTGCAGGGCGCGGAAGCTGGCGTCGATGTCCTTTTCGTTGGCGCGCGACAGGGAGCAGAAGACCGGCCCCTCGACCTCGCCGGTCACGCGGCGGATGCAGTCCTCGTCGCCCGGAGAGGCGGCGGCGAAGCCGGCCTCGATAACGTCGACGCCCAGGTCCTTCAGGACCTGGGCCATCTTCACCTTGGCTTGGGCGGTCATGGAGAAGCCCGGCGCCTGCTCCCCGTCCCGCATCGTCGTGTCGAAGACGATGACCCGGTTGGGGTCGGCGGCGATCTCCTCAGTTCGGGATACGCCGGATACTCGTACTTGTTCGGCGGTCATTACGCAGCCTCGGATTGAATAATGTCGTTGCCGATCCGGCGCACGCCGAACAGGCGGTCGATCTGGCGACCCAGATTCTCCATGCACCGACCGGCGTCTCGGCCGCGGATGGTCAGGGAGATACGGCGGAAGGCCCCTTCGTCGGCCATGTTGATGCCGTCGATGTGGAAGCCCCGGCGCTCCACAAGACCGATGAGACGCTGAAGCGAACCGTCCGCACGGTCGATCTGGATGTGGATCGTGTTGCTCATCTCAGGAGCCCTCCATCATTTCAGCATTGCTCTTGCCCGGCGGAACCAGCGGCCAGACATTGTCTCGGGGATCGATGACCACATGGGCCAGGCAGGGGCCTTCGGCGGCCAGCAAGCGCTGGATGCCTTCGGACACCTGATCGCGGCGATCGATACGGAAGGCCTCGATGCCAAAGGCCTCGGCCACCTTCACGAAGTCCGGATTGTCGGACAGGTCGATCTCGGAATAGTTCTCGGCGAAGAACAGCTCCTGCCACTGGCGCACCAGGCCCAGCGAGGAATTGTCGATCAGCACGATCTTCAGCGGGATGCCGTAACGCTTCAGCGTCGCCAGCTCCTGGATGTTCATCATGAAGCCGCCGTCGCCGGCGATGGTGACGACGGTCGCCGACGGATCGGCCAGCTTGGCGCCGATGCCGGCGGGCAGGCCAAAGCCCATGGCGCCCAGACCGCCCGAGGTGATGTGGGCCTCAGGTCTGGAGAAGCGGCAGTGCATGGCCGCCCACATCTGGTGCTGGCCCACGTCGCAGGCGGCGACGAAGGCGTCTCCGGCCGCTTCGGACACTTCTTTCAGCAGGGCCGGGGCGTAGACCCCCTCGCCCGGCGCATCATAGCGATAGGCGCCGGTCCGGGCGGCGTCGACGCACGCCTCGACCCAGGGCTGGATGTCCAGAGCCGGGCCGCCGGCCATGCGCGTCGTCAAGGCCTCGATCCCGTCCTTCAGCTCGCCGACCACGGCCACATTGGCCGCCCGCAGCTTGCCGACTTCGGAGGCGTCGATGTCGAAATGAACGATGCGGGCGTTGGGCGCGAACTCGGCCAGCTTGCCGGTGGCGCGGTCGTCGAACCGGGCGCCGACGACGATCAGCAGGTCGCTGTCCTGAACCGCATGATTGGCCGCGCGCGCGCCGTGCATGCCCAGCATGCCCAGCATGCGCGGCGCGTCGGTCGGGACGGTGCCCAAGGCGTTCAGGGTCGAGACCTGGGGGATGCCGGTCGCGGCGACGAAGGCGCGCAAAGCCTCGGTCGCGCGGCCGATCTTCACCCCGCCGCCGATATAGACCAGCGGCTTCTTCGCCGCCCGGATCGCGGCCTCGGCTGCGGCGACGGCGTCGTGGTCGATCCGCGAAGTCTCATTGGGAATGTGGAAGCCGTAGTCGTCGCTGGTCGTGGCGAACTGCACGTCCTTGGGCAGATCGACCAGGACCGGACCGGGACGGCCCGAGGCGGCGATATGGAAGGCTTCCTCGACGGCGGCCGGAACATCGGCCGCATCGCGAACCAGGATCGAGTGTTTCACGATCGGCAGGGTGACGCCCAGAATGTCGATTTCCTGGAAGGCGTCGGTGCCCATCAGCCCCTGGGCCACATTGCCGGTGATGCAGACCATCGGCACCGAATCCATCATCGCATTGGCGATGCCGGTGATCAGATTGGTGGCGCCCGGGCCGGAGGTGGCCATGCAGACGCCGACCTTGCCGCTCTTGCGGGCATAGGCGTCGGCGGCGAAGGCCGCGCCCTGCTCGTGGCGGACCAGGATATGCTTCAGCTTCGATCCGGCCAGGGCGTCATAGACCGGCATGATGGCGCCGCCCGGATAACCGAACACCACCTCCACGCCCAGCCGCTCCAGGGTGGAGACCAGCAGGCGCGCCCCCGATTGGGGGGCGGCCTCGGCTGAGGATTTGAAGGCGGCGGCGGTCATCAGGGTCATCCGGTCTTTCGCTCGGGCTCAGGCCGCTTCAGATTTGGGCGTGTTCAGCCAGGCCATCCGCTCGCGCAGACGGGCGCCGACCTGTTCGATCTGGCTCTCGCGGTCCGCCTTCAGCCAGGCCTCGTACTGGGGCTTGCCGGCCTCGTTCTCGGCGATCCAGTTGCGCGCGAAGGTACCGTCCTGGATCTCGTCCAGGATGGTCTTCATCCGGGCCTTGGTCTCTTCGTTGACGACGCGCGGGCCGCTGGCGACGGCGCCGTACTTGGCCGTCTCGGAGATGAAGTGGTGCATCTTCGAGATGCCGCCTTCGTAGAACAGGTCCACGATCAGCTTCAGCTCGTGCAGGCATTCGAAATAGGCGATCTCGGGCTGGTAGCCGGCCTCGACCAGGGTGTTGAAGCCCTGCATCACCAGTTCCTTGGCGCCGCCGCACAGGACGGCCTGTTCGCCGAACAGGTCGGTTTCGGTCTCTTCACGGAAGGTGGTTTCCAGCAGGCCGCCGGTCGCCCCGCCGTTGCCCTTGGCGTAGCCCATGGCCCGGTCGCGGGCCTTGCCGGTCGCGTCCTTCTCGACCGCGAACAGGCTGGGCACGCCGCGCCCGCGCTGGAACTCGCGACGGACCAGATCGCCCGGTCCCTTGGGCGCGACCAGGATGACGTCCATGTCGGGGCGCGGGGTGATGCGGCCGTAGATGATCGAGAAGCCGTGGGCGAACAGCAGGGCCGAGCCCTGTTTGGCGTTCGGCTCGATGATGTCGCGATAGACCTGATCCTGAACCATGTCGGGGGTCAGGATGGCGATGATGTCGGCGCCCTTGACCGCTTCGGCCGGCTCGGCGGTCGGGACGCCGTCGGCGGTGGCGTGTTTCCAGCCCGTGCCGCCGTGACGAACGCCGGCGACCACGTCATGGCCGCTGTCCTTCAGGTTCTGGGCATGAGCGCGACCCTGCGAGCCATAGCCGATGATGGCGATGCGCTGCCCGGCGATCGCGCCCGGCTTGATGTCTTCGTTGGTGTAGATGGTGATGGCCATGAGAATTCAGGCGTCCTGAGCAGCAGCGGATTTGTGAGAGGCCGGGATTTGCGCCGGCGGGGGGTTGGGGATGGTGACCGCGCCCTGGGCGGCCGAGGCCACCGAGGCGCGGTATTTGGCGAAGACGCCTCGCGCCGGGCGGACCACGTGGGGCGTGAAGCCCGCCCGGCGCGTCGCCAGATCGACGTCCACGTCGATCCGGCGGTTGGGGACGTCGATGGTGATGCGGTCACCATCGCGAATGAGGGCGATCGGGCCTCCGACGGCGGCTTCCGGCGAGATATGGCCGGCGACGAAGCCGTAGCTGGCGCCCGAGAAGCGGCCGTCGGTCAGCAGGGCGACATTGTCGATCTTGCGGCCCTTCAAGGCGGCGGTGACCTGCAGCATTTCGCGCATGCCGGGGCCGCCCTTGGGGCCTTCGTAACGGATGATGATGACGTCGCCCTCGCCCACCGAACCGTCCTGGACCGCGTGGAAGGCGTCTTCCTCGCTGTCGAAGACACAGGCCGGACCTTCGAACTTGTCGACCTTGTGACCCGTCAGCTTGATCACCGCGCCCTCGGGCGCGACATCGCCGTAGATGACGGCGAAGCTGCCGCGGTCCATCACGGGGGCGTCGAAGGTGGTCACGACGACCTGGCCCGGCGTCTCCTCCGCCTCGGCCGCCTCGGCGAACAGGCTGCGGCCGCTGACGGTGGGCGTGTTCACGATCTTGCCGGCTTCGGCCATCCGCTGGGTCACCAGGCGGGTGCCGCCGGCGGCGAACAGGTGAGAGGCCAGGAAACGGCCGCCAGGCTTCAGATCGCAGATCACCGGCGCCTCGACACAGGCCTGGTGGCAGTCCTCGACCCCGAACTCGATCCCGGCCTCGGCCGCGATGGCCGTCAGGTGCATGACGGCGTTGGTCGATCCGCCCGAGGCCGAGACGGCGACGGCGGCGTTCTTCAGGCTGGCGCGGGTGATGTATTTGCGGGCCGTGTCGCCGGCGAAGACCCGTTCGACGATCAGCCGGCCGCAACGCTCGCCCTCGGCCGCCTTGCCGGGATCGACCGCCGGCACGTCATTGGCGCCCATGGGGCTGATGCCCATGACCGACAGGGCCATGGCCATGGTGTTGGCCGTGAACTGGCCGCCGCAGGCCCCGGCGCCGGGGCAGACGGCTTGCTCGACCGCCTTCAGACCGGCGTCGTCCAACGCGCCGGCCGAATGGGCGCCGATGGCCTCGAACACCTCCTGGACCGAGACCTCCTTCGAGCCGATCACGCCCGGCATGATGGTGCCGCCGTAATAGACCAGGCCGGGGATATCCATCCGCGCCAGGGCCATGGCCGCCGCCGGAATGGTCTTGTCGCAGCCGACGATGCAGACCACGCCGTCCAGCTGGTGCCCCTCGATCGCCAGTTCAATCGAGTCGGCGACGACCTCGCGGCTGATCAGCGAGGCCTTCATGCCCGCCGTGCCCATCGAAATGCCGTCGGTCACGACGATGGTGTTGAAATCGACCGGATAGCCGCCGGCCGCGATGATCCCGGCCCGCACGTCCTTGGCCAGCCGGTCCAGGTGCATGTTGCACGGGGTGACCGTCGACCAGGTGTTGACGATGCCGATCATCGGCTTGTCGAAGTCGGCGTCCTGCATCCCGGCGGCGCGCAGATAGGAGCGGGCGGCGGCCCGGTTCGGACCGGCCGTCACCGCCGCGCTGCGCGCGTTGGGCTTTCTGGGCTCTGAGGTAGAATCTTGCGTCATCGGTCCGGTTCGTTTCGAACCGCCAAGCACGAAAAACCCCGCTTCCTTTCGGGAGCGGGGTGGTGCGAGGCGATCCTGAGTGTGTTTAGGTCAGGTCGCGTGCATCCACGCCGCTTGCGTAAGCAGGCCGAGGAGTACGAGGAGAATGAGGATTACAGGGCTTTCCAGGCCGATCGGCGCGCGAGCGGCCACGACCGCGTCAGCGGTGCGTCCCTTCGTCATGTCGCGCGTCATCACAGCCACGGGCGGCTCCCTGTTCTGACGCCAAGAAACCATATGGGCCGGGGCCGCACAACCCCTGTCGCAAAAATTTTGCTCAAAAGGCCGACGACGACCGCCATGGAGGTGTTTCTTACCTTGCGCCCGCAAGTCTCTCCGCCGGCCGTAACGGTTCCTAACCGCTTGTTAGGGCCGCAGGCCCCGCGCGGGGTTGAAACCGGGCCGCGACAGTTCCATTGAGACCGCCAACAACATAATCGTTCAGAGGAGCCCCCCATGACCGTTCGCGTCGCCATCAATGGTTTCGGCCGCATCGGCCGTCTCGTCCTTCGCTCGATCATCGAGCACGGCCGCACGGACATCGAGGTGGTGGCGATCAACGATCTGGGCCCGGTCGAGACCAACGCCCACCTGTTCCGCTATGATTCGGTGCACGGCCGCTTCCCCGGCACGGTGACCTCGGGCGAGGACTGGATCGACGTCGGCACGGGCAAGATCAAGGTCACGGCCGAACGTGATCCGGCCAATCTGCCGCACGCCGAGCTTAAGGTGGACATCGCGCTGGAGTGCACCGGCATCTTCACGTCGAAGGACAAGGCCAGCGCCCACCTGAAGGCCGGCGCCAAGCGCGTCCTGGTCTCGGCCCCGGCCGACGGCGCCGACAAGACCATCGTCTTCAAGGTCAACCACGAGACCCTGACCGCCGACGACATCGTGGTGTCGAACGGCTCGTGCACCACCAACGCCCTGGCCCCCGTCGCCAAGGTGCTGAACGACCTGTTCGGCATCGAGCGCGGCTATATGACCACCATCCACTCCTACACCGGCGACCAGCCGACGCTGGATACGATGCACAAGGACCTGTACCGCGCCCGCGCCGCCGCCCTGTCGATGATCCCGACCTCGACCGGCGCCGCCAAGGCCCTGGGCCTGGTCCTGCCGGAACTGAAGGGCAAGCTGGACGGCTCCTCGATCCGCGTCCCGACCCCGAACGTCTCGGTCGTCGACCTGAAGGTCGTCGCCGGTCGCGAGGTGACCGTCGCCGAGATCAATGAGGCGCTTCAGGCCGCCGCCGACGGGGCGATGAAGGGCGTCCTGTTCACCACGACCGACCCTCTGGTCTCCAGCGACCTGAACCACATCGCCGCCTCCTCCACCGCCGCCCTGCCCCAGACCCAGGTGGTCGACGGCAAGCTGGCCCGCGTGCTGAGCTGGTACGACAACGAATGGGGCTTCGCGACCCGCATGAGCGACACCGCCCTGGTGATGGCGAAGTTCCTTTAAACCCCCGCCTCCCTCTCCCAGCGGGAGAGGGCTTGAGCGCACGGCGGCGCAGCCGCCGTTCTGGCGCGAAAGGGTGAGGTCACGGTGTGCGAATTGGCCCACCGGCTGTACCTCATCCGTCTCGCTCCGCGAGCCACCTTCTCCCCGTGGGAGAAGGATCATGAGAGATCGAAGCCATGACCTTCCGCACCCTCGACGACGCCAAGGATCTCGCCGGCAAGACGGCCCTGGTCCGCGTGGACTTCAACGTCCCTATGGAGGGCGGCAAGGTCACGGACGACACCCGTCTGCGGGTCGCCCTGCCGACGATCCAGCGTCTGCGCGACGCCGGCGCCAAGGTCGCGCTTCTGGCTCACTTCGACCGTCCCAAGGGCCAGCGCGTCCCGTCCATGAGCCTGAAGCCGGTCGTGGATGATCTGGAGACCCTGCTCGGCGCCCCCGTCCGCTTCGCCGACGACTGCATCGGCCCGGACGCCGTGGATGCCATCCGCGAACTGGACGCCGGCGGCGTGGTCCTGCTGGAGAACGTCCGCTTCCATGCGGCGGAAGAGGCCAATGATCCGGTCTTCGCCCGGAAGCTGGCGGATCTGGGCGATCTCTATGTCAACGACGCCTTCTCGGCGGCGCACCGCGCCCACGCCTCGACCGAGGGGATCGCCCACCACCTGCCCGCCTACGCCGGCGAATCCATGCGCCGCGAACTGGACGCCCTGGATGCGGCCCTCGGCAATCCGCAAAAGCCGGTCATCGGCATCGTCGGCGGCGCCAAGGTCTCGACCAAGCTGGACCTCTTGAAAAACCTGGTCGGCAAGCTGGACCGCCTGGCCATCGGCGGCGGCATGGCCAACACCTTCCTGTACGCCCAGGGCATCGACATCGGCGGCTCCCTGGCCGAGCGCGACATGGCCGACACGGCCCGCGAAATCATGGCCGAGGCCGAGGCGCGGGGCTGCAAACTGCTGCTGCCGGTCGATTTCGTGGTGGCGACCGAGGTCAAGCCGGGCGCCGCCGCTCGCCCGGTCGCCGCCGGCGCCGCCCTGTCGGCCGACGACAAGATCCTGGACGCCGGCCCGGCCACGGTCGCGCGTCTGCTGGAGGCCCTGACGGCCTCCAAGACCCTGATCTGGAACGGCCCTCTGGGCGTGTTCGAGGTGCCGCCCTTCGACGCCGCCACCGTGACGGTCGCCCGTCATGCGGCGGCCCTGGCCAAGGCCAGCGTCCTGACCGCCGTCGGCGGCGGCGGCGACACGGTCTCGGCCCTGAATCACGCGGGGGTGTCGGACGACATGACCTTCGTCTCCACCGCCGGCGGCGCCTTCCTGGAATGGATGGAGGGCAAGCCCCTGCCGGGGGTCGAGGCCCTGCGCGCCTGAGCCTGACGCAGCGGAAACAACTGTAACACGGCGTGACTTTGAGCGCGCCGCCCGCTAGTCTCGCGCCCAATCAAAAAAGACTTTCGGCTCAGGAGACTTCATCATGGCGCGCATCACGCTGCGACAGCTGCTCGACCACGCGGCGGAGAACGGCTACGGCCTTCCCGCCTATAATATCAACAACATGGAGCAGGGCCTCGCGATCATGGAGGCGGCCCATGAGGTCAATGCGCCCGTGATCATCCAGGCCTCGCGCGGCGCCCGGAACTACGCCAACGACATCGTCCTGGCCAAGCTGATCGACGCCCTGGCCGAACTCTATCCCGACATCCCCGTCTGCATGCACCAGGACCACGGCAACGGCCCGGCCACCTGCGCCACCGCCATCCAGTACGGCTTCACCTCGGTGATGATGGACGGCTCGCTGGAAGAGGACGCCAAGACCCCCGCCTCCTACGAATACAATGTCGAGGTCACCCGCCGCGTCACGGAAATGGCCCACGCCTGCGGCGTCTCGGTCGAGGGCGAACTGGGCGTTCTGGGCTCGCTGGAGACCGGCATGGGCGAGGCCGAGGACGGCCACGGCTTCGAGGGCAAGCTGGACCACTCCCAGCTCCTGACCGACCCGGATCAGGCCGTCGACTTCGTCGCCGCCACCAAGGTCGACGCCCTGGCCATCGCCATGGGCACCAGCCATGGCGCGTACAAGTTTACCAAGAAGCCGGACGGCGAAATCCTGGCCATGCACGTGATCGAGGAGATCCACCGCCGCCTGCCCAACACCCACCTGGTCATGCACGGCTCGTCGTCCGTGCCGCAGGAGCTTCAGGACATCATCAACCAGTACGGCGGTCAGATGCCCCAGACCTGGGGCGTGCCGGTCGAAGAAATCCAGCGCGGCATCCGTCACGGCGTGCGCAAGGTCAACATCGACACCGACAATCGGATGGCCATCACCGGCGCCATCCGCAAGGTCCTGGCCGAAAAGCCGGGCGAGTTCGACCCGCGCGCCTATCTGAAGCCCGCCAAGGAGGCGATGAAGAAGCTCTGCAAGGAGCGCTATCAGCAGTTCGGCTGCGAGGGCCAGGCCTCGCGCATCCGCCCCTTGTCCACCGCCCACATGGCCAAACGCTACGCCTCGGGCGAGCTTGACCCGTCCTTCCGCAATGCGGCGGTCAAGGCGGCCTGACGACCGCCCCTCCCTGATCAGACCGGGTAGCGGCCGCTCAGTTCGAACCGCACCCGGTCCTCTTGCCAGCGCGCCCGGTCCAGCTCGTCCCTGGCGTCGCGGGCGTTGCGGCGAGCGTCGCGGATTTCGCCCCGCACCTCTTCGATTCGGTTGCGGATCCGCTCCTTCTCCTCGTCGGTCAAGCCGTCCTGACGCAGTTCGCGCTGTTTGGCGTCCAGCTTGTCCTCGCGGTCGTCGATCCGCGCCTCGGCGCTTCTCAGCGCGCTCTCGGCCGCCTCCACCGCCGCTGCCGCCTCATGCAGTCGCCGCCCGTCGTTATAGGCCGGGAGGAAGGCCGCCTCCTCCTCGGGCCGACAGACGCCGTAATAGGTGTTGCCCGCCCGCCCCTCGATCCAGCCGCGCTGGAAGGTGCAATAGCCGCGCAGCCCGTCCTCGCGGGCGCGGCTGTAGGTCGCCGGATCGGGCGCGACCTGATATTTGGCGCAGGCTTGGGCATGGTCGTCCAGCCGGCTCATCGGATAGCCCGCCGCCCCATCGGCGTAACCCTTGTCGCCCCAGGCGCCGGCCAGACACTCTTCCTGGCTCATGGTCGAGCAACTGCCCAGCAGAACGGCGGCGGCGGCGACGCCGCTCGCGATCATCAAGGTCTTCATCACGGTTCCCCACGCCCCCAAGCGCCACTATTCACGTCAGATCAGGCCCGACGCAAGCGCCCTCGCTGGAAGCCGATCTTCCGATGCTTTACGGATAGAGGGTGTCCGACCCCGAACTGATCGACGACGAAGACCCGGCGCCGGCCGCCGAGACCCTGGAGGCCCGGATCGACCTGTCCGGCGTCCGCCTCGACAAGGCCCTGGCCGAGGCCTTTCCCGACCTGTCGCGCGCGCGTCTCCAGGCCCTGCTGGCCGAGGGGGCGGTGCGCCGTGACGGGGTCGTCCTGACCGGCGGCTCGGCCAAGGCCCAGCCGGGCCTCTATCGGGTCGATCTGCCGCCCGTCGCCCCCGCCGCTCCCCAGCCCCAGGTCCTGCCGCTTGCGGTCCTCTATGAGGATGCGGACCTGATCGTCATCGACAAACCCGCCGGAATGGCCGCCCATCCGGCGCCGGGCACGCCCGACGGCACCCTGGTCAATGCGCTGCTGGCCCGTTGCGGCGACAGCCTGTCCGGCATAGGGGGCGTCGCCCGACCGGGCATCGTCCACCGGCTGGACAAGGACACCTCGGGCGTCATGGTCGCGGCCAAGAGCGACCGCGCCCACCAGGGCCTGTCGGCCCTGTTCGCCACCCACGACATCGAACGCACCTATGTCGCCCTGACCCGCGGCGCGCCGACCCCGCTCCAGGGCCGGATCGAGACGCGCATCGGCCGCTCGACCGCCGACCGCAAGAAGATGGCCGTGCTGAAGACGGGCGGGCGCGAGGCGATCACCGACTATGGGGTCCAGCGGACCTTCGGCGAACCGGCCCGCGCCGGCGGCGCGCCCCTGGCGGCGCGTGTCGCCTGCACCCTGCAAACCGGCCGCACCCACCAGATCCGGGTTCATCTGTCGTCCAAGGGCGCGCCCATCCTGGGCGATCCCGTCTATGGCTCCGGCAGCCCCGCCGCCCCGGTCCGCGCCGCCATCGCCGAGGTCGGACTGACGCGCCAGGCCCTGCATGCCGCCGTCCTGGGCTTCGTCCATCCGATCACCGGCGCGCCCCTGCGTTTCGAAACCGACCCGCCTGCCGACATGGCGGCCCTGGAAATCCTGCTCTCCACCCTGTGAGGCCGCTGATGGACCCCGATATCCACGACAATACCGCGCTCAACCGCTATGAACTGCCGGTCGACGGAGAGACGGCCGTCGTCACCTACAATCTGTCGCCGCCCAATCTGATGATCACCGAGACCCTGGTGCCCGAGCGGCTGGAAGGCCAGGGGATCGCCAGCCGCCTGGCCCGTCACGTCCTGGCCGACGCCCAGGCGCGGGGCCTCTTGATCCTGCCGGTCTGCCCCTTCTTCTCCGCCTATCTTCAGAAACACCCCGAACACGCTGAGGCGGTGCATCCGACCTATCGCGGCATACTGGGGATCTGACCGCCCCCTAGGCGCCTCGTCCCCGATGCGCGTCTTGAATAGCAACTGACTAAGTTCTATATTGAGCCGGTCGGCGTGAGTGGCGCCGGGGTCACGGTCACGCTTTCGTGTGACGATCCGCCCCTAACAATGGCGGCAACCCATCGCTACTTCACCGGTTGAGGGGTGAGGCGTCGGCGCACATGCCGTGGCCGACGGCGAAGCGCCCGCTCGTTCTAGACGGTCGGAGGGACCATATGGCTGCCAATAGCACGCTCGCGGTGATGTCGCCTGAACAGGGCCTGTCGCGTTATCTGACGGAAATCCGCAAGTTTCCGATGCTGACCAAGGACGAGGAGTTCATGCTCGCCAAGCGTTGGTCCGAGCATCAGGATCCGGAAGCCGCCCACCGTCTCGTCACCTCCCACCTGCGCCTGGTCGCCAAGATCGCCATGGGTTATCGCGGCTACGGCCTGCCGATCGGCGAGGTGATATCCGAGGGCAACGTCGGCCTGATGCAGGCCGTCAAGAAGTTCGATCCGGACAAGGGCTTCCGCCTGGCGACCTACGCCATGTGGTGGATCCGCGCCTCGATTCAGGAATACATCCTGCGCAGCTGGTCCCTGGTGAAGATGGGCACCACGGCCGCGCAGAAGAAGCTGTTCTTCAACCTGCGCAAGGCCAAGAGCCAGATCTCGGCCTTCGAGGAAGGCGATCTGCGCCCCGAACATCTGTCGGCCATCGCAACCAAACTGGGCGTGTCGGAACAGGAAGTCACCGACATGAACCGCCGTCTCGGCGGCGACGCCTCGCTAAACGCGCCGCTGCGCGCCGACGGCGAAAGCGAATGGCAGGACTGGCTGGCCGACGACACGGCCGTCTCCCAGGAGACCCAGCTCGCCGACGACGAGGAAAAGGGCATCCGCATGAGCCTCCTGCAGGAGGCCATGGAGGAGCTGACGGATCGGGAAAAACACATCCTCACAGAGCGCCGCCTCAAGGACGACCCCGTCACGCTTGAGGAACTCGCCGGCCATTACGGCGTCTCGCGCGAGCGGGTGCGTCAGATCGAGGTCCGCGCCTTCGAAAAACTGCAAAAGGCCATGCGGGCCGCCGCCGAAGAGCGCAATCTGGTCGACGCCTGATTTCCTCGGGTATCAGGACGCCCGGGCGACCGGCGCGTTCGACGCCGGCGTCTGGGTCAGGGCCAGTATGGCCCCGACCGGCTGGGCCAGACCGGCCTTGGTCACGCCGCCGTCGTCCATGAAGGCCTCCAGCCCGCCCGCCGCGATCGCCAACCGGGCGTCGCCGCTCTTGATCGCCACCGCCTTCAGCGTCTGCGCCTGCTGGCGGATGGCGCGGGTGGCCTGGGCCGGGTCCTGGTCGAACTGGGCCATGGCCGCAACGAGGATCCGCATCGCCTGATCCTTTATGTCCAGCCCGCCCTTGGCCGACGCATCGGTGCGGCGCTTGGGCGCTCCGGCGTATTCGCCCGAGTTGAAGCGCCGACGATCCGGCCCGACATAGCCGACCGCCTCGATCCAGGGGCGGGGCTTCAGGGCGACGTTCTCCACCCGTTTGAACAGATCGCCGGTCGTATAGGGTTTTCTCAGAAACTCGTGAACGCCCGCGTCGCGCGCCCCCTTGATGGCCGCCGCCGTCGCCTCGTTCGTGACCATGATGATCGGCGCCATGCGACAGACCATGGAGGAGCGCCGCACCCGCCGCGCCAGCCGCTCCCCGCTCAGGGTCGGGCCGGCGTATTCGGTGAAGATCACGCCGGGCTCGACGTCGCGCAGCAGCTCCACCGCCCGCTCCTCGTCGCTCTCCACATAGATTTCCCGCGCGCCCAACCCCTTGATCAGGTCCGACATCAGACGCGCAGAGGCGGCGTTGGGTTCGATGATGGCGACGCGCCGCACCGTGGGCTCGATGCGGCTCAGGGTCTTTGCGTCCGCAGTGAACAAGGGGTCGGCTCCGTTTGACTCCTCGACCCTATCTGACCGCCGTTAAGACTCGCTGAATTGCTCAGCCCTGGAAGGGATCGCGCATCAATATGGTGTCGTCCCGCTCGGGGCTGGTCGACAGCAGGGCCACCGGCGCCCCGATCAGCTCCTCGATCCGACGCACATATTTGATGGCGTTGGCGTTGATGTCCTTGAAGCTGCGCACGCCTCCGGTGCTCTCGCTCCAGCCTTCCAGCTCCTCGAACACCGGCTCTGCGGCCGCCTGATCCTTCAGGCTGGACGGCAGATAGTCCAGCACCTCGCCGTTGACGCGATAGCCGACGCAGATCTTCAGCGTCTTCAATCCGTCCAGCACGTCCAGCTTGGTCAGGGCGATGCCGTCGATGCCGTTGATCGCCACCGACTGGCGCACCAGCACGGCGTCGAACCAGCCGCAACGCCGCGCCCGTCCGGTGTTGACCCCGACCTCGCGGCCGACCGTCGCCAAATGCTGACCGACCGCGTCGTCCAGTTCGCAGGCGAAGGGCCCTTCGCCGACCCGGGTCGTATAGGCCTTGACGATGCCCAGCACATAGCCGACGCCCCGAGGCCCGATGCCCGACCCCGCCGCCGCCTGCCCCGCCACCGTGTTGGAGCTGGTCACATAGGGATAGGTGCCGTGATCCACGTCCAGAAACGCGCCCTGGGCCCCTTCGAACAGCACCCGCTTGCCCGCCTTCTGCGCCTGGTCCAGCACCCGCCAGGCCGGCTTCACATAGGGCAGGATCTTGGGCGCGATCTCCAGCAGTTGGGCCAACAGCGCCTCCGGATCGATCGGCTCCAGGCCCAGACCGGCGCGCAGCGGATCGTGGTGCGAGCGCAGCCGGTCGATCTTGACCTTCAGGTCGTCCGCATTGGCCAGATCGCACACCCGAATGGCGCGTCGCCCCACCTTGTCCTCATAGGCCGGGCCGATGCCGCGTCCGGTCGTGCCGATCTTGGCCCCGGGCGCGCTGGCCGCCGCCTCGCGCGCCACGTCCAAGGCCGGATGGATGGGCAGGATCAGACAGGCGTTGTCGGCTATGGTCAGGATGTCGGGGCTGATCGCAACGCCTTGGGCTGCGATCTTCTCGATCTCGCCGACCAGATGCCACGGATCGACGACGACGCCGTTGCCGATGATCGACGGCTTGCCCTGCACCACGCCCGAGGGCAGCAACGCCAGCTTATAGACCTTGCCGTCCACGACCAGCGTATGGCCCGCATTGTGCCCGCCCTGGAACCGCACCACCATGTCGGCGCGGTTGGACAGCCAGTCCACGATCTTGCCCTTGCCCTCGTCGCCCCACTGGGCGCCGACCACCGCCACGTTCGCCAAAGTCCGTACTCCGCCTCGCGTCCTCGTCAGAGACCGCATCAAAACCAGCAGGCGCCGCGTCTTGAGCGGCGTCCCGAGCGCGGGCGCAGCCTATAGCGGTAGAATCGTCAGATGCCCATCAAGCCAAAGGCTTTTTAGGCCGATAGTCTCGCTTATCGATACAGGCGTCGTACATCGTCCTGTCGATCTTGATCCAATCCGTCTTGTTTATGCCTCTCCAACCCTTTGTGGCCGGGCTGAACGGATAGGCGGAAGCGACCTTGATCCACCGATCCTGCAGACTGGCGATAAGCCTTATCTCAGACGCCACCTCCGCAAGATCCTGATCACGGCAGAACAACAAGGCCACGTCATACTCATTGCGATGGGCCATCTGGATGACGTCGAGCGCGATCCTGACGTCTATGCCCTTTTCGTCCCCGTCCAGAAACGTGTGAAATGATCCGTCGGGCAGCCTCACCTGCTTGTTTCTGTACCGAAGTGGTCTGGTGCAGATGTAAGCCCCTTCCCGTCCCATCTGTGCGCCCTTCGCGGTCCAGAAGTGATGCCAGAATGGATTGTCCGCCGCGTCTGGAACTCCCGTGTAGAATCGCACCCCTTGGACCTGCCAGCCCTGAGCCGCGCAAACTGCCTTCGTCAGGGCGACAGGATCGAAGTTCGGAAAGGGATAGCCGAACGCAGCTTTTGCACTGTGAAAGAGGTTTTGACCGTCGAAGAAGGCGACAGCTCTGATAACCTGGGGAAGCTGGGCCATGCCGCAAGAGTTGCAGAACTCCGGCCCAAAAATCAATAACCCCGCCGGAGGCCCCTTTCAGGGCGTGTCCAGCGGGGAAAAAGTGATAGCCGCTATATGGCGCGATCAGTCTGAATATTCAACTTCAATCTGAGATCTCCCCCACCGCCGTCTCGAACGCCCATTCGAGCCACGGCGTCGCCGCCACTACATCGGCCGTCTCGACGGTGCAGCCGCACCACAGCCTCAGGCCGGGCGGCGCGTTCCTGTGGGGCTCCATATCGAACACGGCGGCCTCGCCTTCCAGCAGGGCCTTGAACCGTTTGACGAAGGCCTTCTGCCCCGCCTCGTCCAGGCCGGTCACGCGCGGATCGAGGAACTTCAGACAGACTGAGGTGGTCGAGCGGATTTCGGGCCTCTCGGGCAGGAAGGCGATCCAGTCGGTCCGCTCCACCCAGTCAGCCAGGGCGGCGAAGTTGGCGTCGGTGCGCCGGACCAGTTCGCTCAAACCCCCGATCCCTTGCGCCCATTCCAGGGCGTCGATCCAGTCCTCGATGGTCAAAATAGAGAAGGTGTTGATCGCCACCCCGTCGGCCAGGGCGCGATCGAACCCCTTGCCGTCGGTCAGGCGCAGCAGTTTCGGGACGGGTCGTTCGGGCCGATAGGAATCCAGCCGCGCCACCGCCCGCGGCGACAAAACCATCACCCCGATCCCCGCCTCGCCGCCCAGCGCCTTCTGGAAGCTGAAGGTCACCACATCCAGCTTGTCGAACGGCAAGGGCATGGCGAAGGCGGCCGAGGTGGCGTCGCAGATCGCCAGCCCCTCGCGATCGTCCGCGATCCAGTCGGCGTCCGGCACGCGCACGCCCGAGGTCGTGCCGTTCCAGGGGAAGACCACATCCTTGGACCAGTCGGCCCGGCTCAGGTCCGGCAGCTCGCCCCAGGGCGCCGTCAGGGCCTCGGGCTCCAACCCCAGATGATCGCGCACGTCCGCCAACCAGGTCAGGCCGAAATTCTCGAAGGCGACCACCTGCACCGGCCGCTGCCCCAGCATGCCCCACAGGGCCGCCTCGACCGCCCCGGTGTCCGATCCCGGCGTATAGAGCAGCACATGGCTGTCCGGCACTTCCAGCACCGCCCGCGTCAGCCTCAGCCCGTGGGCGAACCGCTCCACCACCTCGGGCGCACGGATGCCGCGCCCCAGCAAATCCTGCGGCAGGCCGCCCAGGCTGTAGCCCGGCCGTTTCGCCGTCGGTCCGGCCGAGAACCACGGCCGCGCCGGTTTGACATCAGGCTTTGCGATCATGGTCTCTTCCCCTTGTGCGAGCGACGTCGCCCGGCCCAAGCGCCGCTCAACGCCCCGGCGTATAGGGCCGCTTGGCCCGCCAGTCTTCGGCGAACTTGATCAGGGCCGCATCCGGCGTCTCGGGCAGGGTCACGACGATACGGGCCAACAGATCGCCGCGCCGCCCCTGGGCGAAGGCGCCCCGTCCCTTCAGCCGCAACAGCTTGCCCGAGTTGGAGCCCGGCGCGATCGTCACCTGCACCTCCCCTTCCGGCGTCGGCGCCCGCACCTTGGCGCCCAGAACCGCATCGGGCACCGAGACCGGCAGGTCCATCGTCAGGTCCGCCCCGTCGCGCTTATAGATGGGGTGCGGCTCGATCTTCAGCTCGATCAGGGCGTCGCCGTTCTCGGCGCCCCGCCCCGGCGCCCCCTGGCCGCGCAGGCGGATGGTCTGGCCGTCCGACGCGCCCTTGGGAATGGTCACGTCCAGGGTTCGACCGTCAGAGAACTGGATTCGCCGGGTCGCCCCCGAAATGGCGTCCTCCAGGCTGATGTTCAGGCTGGCGCGCACGTCCTGGCCGCGCGCGGTGAAGTCGCGCGGACCCCGCTGGCGGCCCGCGCCCCCGAACATGCCGAACAGATCGTCCAGGTCGATGCCTTCGAAGTCGGCCCGACCGCCCGGTCCGCCGCCGCCGGAGAAGCCGCCCTGGCCGAAGGGATTGCCGCCCGGCCGTCCGCCCCCGCCGAAGCCGCGATACTGTTCATTGCCGTCGGCGTCCAACTGGCCCGCGTCATACTTGGCCCGCTTTTCCGGATCGCCCAACAGGTCGAAGGCCGCCGTCACCCGTTTGAACCGTTCCTCGGTCTTGGCGTCGCCGGGGTTCTTGTCGGGGTGCAGTTCCTTGGCCAGTTTGCGGAACGCCTTCTTGATCTCGTCCGCGCTCGCGCCCTTTGAAACGCCCAGTTCCTTATAGGGGTCGCCTGCCACGTCCGTTGCCGCTCCAACTGAAAACACCTGAGAGGCCGTCAGTTAAGCCATGCCCCCGCCCCCGCAAAGGGCCGGACCCGGATATTTGCTCAGGCCAGAGCCTGATCCGTTGAGGAGGAACCGCTTCGCGGATCCGCTGAAACGGTGAATCAGGCTCCAGATTAGAGCGAGAGCCTGATTCACGCTTCTGTCGGAACCGCCGCGCGGTTCCGTCCGAAACCATCAGGCTCTAAGCCGATTTCCGCCTCCGCGCCCCAGCCGAACCCCTCGCCCCATTGGGCCACGGCGATCCGCGCCGTCGGGGGCGGCCCGCCGGGAAAGTCCACCGCCGCGTCCGCTGCGGCGTAAAGGGCCGTCGTCGTCTCGACCTCCATCGTCCGCACCACCGCGCCCCTGTGCGTCACCCGGAGACGAAAACGCATCGGATCGACCGGCGTCGGCTCGCCGTCCCAGCCGTCGCCGTACAGCCGCACGCGCGGCGTCCAACTGATCCGCCGGCCCTCGGCCGAGGCCCGGACCGTCAGCCCCGCCGGCGACCACGGCCGGTCGTAAAGCCCCCGCAGGGTGAATCCCGCCTCGCGGAACCCCGCCCCGCCCGGCGCCGCCCCCGCCGGCCCGACGCGACAGACCAGGGGCAGGCCCCGTTCGGCACGCCCGATCTCCGCCCGCGCCGCGCGCGGCTCCAGGAACACCACCACCGCCCCGGCTGCGGCGCCCGCCCGCATCTCTGCCTCCGTCCCCTGCTGACCGCGCAACAGGCCGCTCAGCCGCCAGACGTCCGGGGCGATCAAGGTCGCGGAACGGTATTGCGCCACCTCCCAGCCCCCCGTCGTCTGGATCGCCAGGGTGTTCGCGCCGCCCAGCACCGCCGTCTCCGCCGCGCTCTGCGGCGCCGCCCCCTCGACCCGCACCACCAGGGCGTTGACCGTATCCCAGCGCCCGGTCGCCCCTGGCCGCAAGGGCTCGACCAGCACTCCCACCGGCGTCGGCGCGTCCAGATCGGCGCGCGCGGTCAAGGCGCCGGCCGACGGCCCGGCGTGCAGCCGCATCGGCCGCCACGGCTCCACCGCCGCCGCCGCCACCGGCCGTGCGTCGTCCTCGCTCCCTATCAACGGCGGCAGATCCAGCAGGGCCAGAAAGGGCGCCCCGGTCGTCGCCGGACCCTCGCCGCCCCTTCCTCCCCCCTGATCCTCATAGAGTCTTCGCGCGCCGACCGGCTCCAGAGTGATCGCCGGCGTCTCCTCCGCCGCGACGCGCGCCACCCGCCAGTCGCCGTCGCGGCCCTCCAGCCGCACCACGTCCCCAGGCTCGGCCGCCAGGGCCTCCAGCGGCCCCAGGGTCAGGACGACCGTCTCGGCCTGCTCCGCCTCCAGCGCTCGCTCCGCCATTGCTCGCGCCAAGCCGTCGCCGCAGACCAGGGGCAGGTCCAGATCGACGCCGCCGCCGGTCGCGGCCCGCCCGTCCTCGGCCCGCCCGTCCTCGGCTCGCGCAGTCACCGCCCCCGTCTGATAGTCCGCCGTCTCATCGACGAAACGCACCCGCGCCGCGCCGAGTCGGGCCTCCAGCCGTCGCGTCGCCGTCTCGGCCCCGCCTGCCCTGGGCAGGGCCAGGCCGTCGCGGCTCAACACCGTCCCGCTCGCCGTCCGTCCCAGGACGGAGACCCGCCCGTCCCGCTCCGCCGCCACGGCGTCGAAGGCGGCCAGCAGCGGCTCCAGGGCGTCGCGCGTCCGCATCGGTCGGTCGATCACATAGCCGGCCGCCGCCCCCTCCACCCCCTCGATGATCCGTTCATCCGCCGCCAGGCCGCCGCGCGCCAGGACGGCGGCGACCAGATCGGCGCCGTCGCCCGCCAGCCGCCCGTTCAGCCAGTGACCCGCCCGCCACGCCCCGGCGTCGGCCCAGACCTCCGCCCGCGCCGGAAAGGCCGGATAGGGCCGGGCGTCCCAGCACCAGGCGTCCGCCCCGGCCAGCATCGGCCCGCCGTAGACGGGGGAGACCGGATTGTTCTCAGGCGCCGCGAAATGGCCCAGCACCGCCTCCAGCGCCGCCCGCTGCACCGCGTCGTCGCGCGCCCCGGTGGAAAAGGGCGGCAGGGCGCTCTCGCCGCTCTTGGGGTCTTGAAACAGATTGGGCGCATTGCCGCCCCGGTCCACCGCCGCACAGCCGAACTCGGTCAGCCGCACCGGCTTCATCCCCGGCCGCCAGGCCGTCGGCGTCGCCGCCCGCACCCCGCCCGGCCGGTCGTAGTGCAGGTTCGACCACCAGCCCTTCAGATCCTTGGGCCTGAACAGCCAGTCCTCTCCGTGCGCCCCGTCCGAGATGGGCGTCCGCACCTGGGCCGCCCGGTCGGACGCGCTGGCGTAATACCATTCGAACCCCTCGCCGCCCGCCACGCCCGCCGCCAGATAGGCCGGGTCCGCCGCCCCGTCGAACCGGGCCGCATCCAGCCCCCCGTCCCCGTCACGCCAGTCGGTCAGGGGCGGGTACCAGTCGATCGACACATGGTCGATGTTCGGATCGGCCCACAGGGGGTCGAGGTGAAACCGCACGTCCCCGCCCGCCTGCCGTCCGAAATATTCGCTCCAGTCGGCGGCGTAGGACAGCTTCACCCCCGGCCCGACCACCGCCCGGCACTCGGCCGCCAGGGTGCGGAACTGCTCCACCGCCGGAAAGCCGCCCGCCGCATCGCGCGTCCAGGTCACGCCCCGCATCTCCGATCCGATCAAGAGGCCGTCCGCCCCTTCCTCGGCCGCGATTCCAGCGTAGTGCAGCGCCATCCGCCGCAGGCCCCAATCCTCCGGCCCGCCGAACAGGGCCGCGATCTCGGCGGCCGCCCCCGCCCCGTCCGTCCCGGCCACCCGCCCTCGCCACGGATAGCCGGGACAGTCCATGAAGACGAAGGGATACAGCGTCACCTCCAGCCCCCGGCTCTTCAACGCTCGGATCGCCTGGCGCACGCTCTCATCCGACGGCGTCCCGCCATAGGCCGGCGCAGATCCTCCCCCGCTGGGGGAGGTGTCGGCAGAGCCGACGGAGGGGGCCAATCCTCCCCCCGTGGGGGAGGTGGCGGCGAAGCCGACGGAGGGGGCCCGACTGACCTCATAGGCCTCATGCCGCGCCACCCCCGCCACCGACCAGATCATCGGCTCGGTCGGCTTGTCGCGCCGCTCCACCCCCGGCCGCACCCGACAGTGACCGGCCCTCAGATCGTCCCCGAACCAGCCGACCACCAGGCTGACCCGTTTCAGATTCGGCAGCTGGGCCTGAAGCTGATCCAGCGACACGATCAGGTCGGCCCGCCCCTCGCCGTTATGGACGTTCTCCGCCGTCGTCCGCGTCAGCCCTTCGCGCCGCACCACCGCCTCGGTCGCCAGGGCGAACTCCCCGGCGCCGGGAATCAGACACACCCCCTCCAGCCGGTCCTCCAGCCGCGGCCCCGCCCCGCGCGGCCGCCGGAACACCTCGAAACTCAGCTGCGGAACCCGGTCCCCGAACGGCCCCAGCGGCAAATCTTCGAACACCACATAGGCCACGCCGCGATAGGCCGGCGCATCCTGCTCCACCGCCTCGATCAGCGGGTCCGGCCTCTGGTCCTCCCCGCCGCGATGCACCCGCATCGCCACGCCGTTCAGCTCCATCAGCCGTCCGTCGGCCCAGACCCGGCCGATCCCGTCGATCTCGCCTTCGCACAGGGCCACGGCGAAACTCAGCGAATAGGCGTAGTCGACCGTCTTCGGCCCGCCCTTGCCCGCCCGTCCCTTGACCTTGCCTTCCAGGAACCGCGCGGCCCAGATCACCTGTCCCGCCACCCGCGCCCGACCGAAGACGCAGGCCATCGGCGCCCCCTCGGCCGTCCCCTGGATCTTCAGCCCGTCCAGCCTCGGCCCCAGCTGTCGCGCCGGCGACAGGGAGCCGATCACGCGATCGTCGATCACCCGCCCGATCGTCGCCCCGATCACCCGACCGACCGGCCCGCCGACCGACTGCCCCACCGCGCTCAGTACGACTTGCGCCATCTACGCCTCCAAAAAGAACCTCCCTCCCCCTCGGGGGGAGGGTCGTCGCAAAGCGACGGGGTGGGGGCGGCCCTCCCCAGACCCTTTCCCGCTTGCGGGAGAGGTGGCCCGTCGATCGGCGCAGCCGATCCAGGGTCGGAGAGGGGAGTCTTTTTGGAGCAAGAAGACTTCCCCCATCGTCAGGCGTGTCGCTCCGCTCGACGCGCTGACACTTCCCCCGCAAGCGGGGGAAGGTCTGTAAGCCTCACCCCGGAAACCGAAACGCCGCGACCAGCCGTCGTCGCCACCATATCCCCATCCAGCTCTCCACCACCGCCCGTCCCCAATAGGCGTGGATCATCTTCGGCTCCGGCCCCTCGACCGCGCTCAGCACGGCGCAGTGTTTGGCCGCCACGCCCGGCGACATGCGAAACAGCAGCACATCCCCCGCCCGCATGGCCTCGACCGAAACCGGCCCCAGCCACCGCTCCAGCGCCTCCCGCAACAGCTCGCGCCCGCCCGCCTCGGCCCAGTCCGGCGAATAGGGCGGAACGCCTTCCGGCTCCTCGCCCACCACCTCGCGCCACAGCCCGCGCACCAGACCCAGACAGTCCGCCCCCACGCCCTTCACACTGGCCTGATGCCGATACGGCGTCCCCAGCCAGGCCCGGGCGGCGGCGGCGATCGCCTCGCCCCTCACCGCCGGCTCCCGCCGTCATGGCGGCCGCCCTGCGCCGGCCAGGCCGTCAGGAAGTCATCCCCCGGCACGTCCGGAAAGCCCCGAAAATTCACCCCATTCCCGAACGTCCCGACACAGGTCTCCCACCGCTTGTCGCAGGTCCGCCCGGCCGCATCCGCGACCCCGCAGCGCGCGTCCCCCAGCCGCGCGTCGCACAGCCGGCCGTAGGTCCGCCCGACCACCCGCTCCAGCTTCGCCAGCGGACCTTCCAGATCGGCGACGAAGGCCCCGTCCTGCCGCCTCAGCCGCGTGATCGTCCCCGACCACAGCCGCACCCTCAAGTCCGGCTCGGACCAGTCCACGCGCCACAGCTCGACCGCCGCCCCGTCCAGCCGGCCCTGCGCCACATCGGCCTCGCGGATCGAGGCGTCGTCCAGCACGCCCGAGGCCGAGGCCGTCCCCGCCGCCAGCCCGACCCCGCTCTCGGCCGCCCCGACGGTCCAGCCGCTCGCCGCCCGACAGACCACCCCGTCCAGCGTCAGATCCCGGTCATGGTCGGTGAAGCCCGCCCGCGTCCCGTTGACGCGCCGCATCAGCCAGACATGGCAAAGCCGCGCCGCCCCGCTTTCGATGCGGGCGGCCAGATCGTCCGGTATGTGTCTCATCTTCGCCTTCGCTCAGTGGTCGGTGGCGAGTGGCGAGTAAGCGGGCCGAACATTCGTTCCGACGATCAGGTCTCGGCGCTCCCGCATTCCGAACCGCCTCGCCCCTCGCCACTGACCACTCGCCACTCTCTTCAGACCCGCACCTCGATCAGCGGGACCGCCGCCATCCGCCCCGCCTCAAAACTCTCCAGGGTCGTCTCGATCCGGTCGGTGTCGAACCGCACCGGCGTGTCGAATTGAAAGCCCGCCGTCACCGTCACCCCCGGCGCCGGCGCGGCCGCCAGGGTCACGGCCCCCGTCGTCCAATCGACGGAAAGGCCCTGGGTCTCCACGCCCCCGACCGCTACCCGAACCGACCCTTCGACCGGCTTCCGGATCGGCCGTTCGACGTCGCCGTAGGTCTTGATCAGCGGAAACACGGTCCGCGCCCCGTCGCCGAGGCCCAGAATCTGATCCCCGGCCGAAACCGTCCCGCTGGGCGCGCACGATTTGAAGTCGGCGAAATCCTTGAACCGGAACCCGTACAGCCGCCCCCGCCGCGCCTCGAAGAAGGCGACCAGTTCTGCCATGTCGTCCAGCGACCTCAGGTTCGCCCCGATCAGATACCGCCTGCGCCCCAGGGCCCAGGGCGTCGATCGCCGCTCGAACCCGGACGCCAGGGTCGCGATCTCCGTCCGACGCTCCACCCCGCCGGTCGAACCGAACGCCAGCCGCGCAGGCAGGCGCGCCTCATGGAAGTTCATCCGAACCTGTCCCCTGTTTCACTTGTCCGAACGGCGCCGCTCATCCATGCTCGACGAACGACGGCCGAGTGGGCCGTATCGAAACGGGAGCGAAGACTTGCGCGGCGAAATTCTCAGCTATGACACCACGGCCGGAACCGGCCTGATCAGCGGCGACGACGGCACCCGTTACGACTTCACCTCCGCCGCGCTGCAATCGCCGGCCGTGCCCGCCGCCGGCGTCCGCGTCGACTTCGTGCCCGAAGGCGCCGCCGCCACCCAGATCCTGATCCTGGCGGGCTCGCCCACCACCACTGGCGTCGCCGGCGGCTACGCCAGTTCGACCGACACCACCGTCGCCGGTTTCGACTGGCAGAAGCTGTTCCTGTCCTTCGAGGGCCGCACCCGCCGCAGCCATTTCTGGATCGGCTGGCTGATCCTGCTGGGCGTCGGCGTCGTCGCCGGCTGGCTGCCGATCATCGGCGCCCTGATCTCCCTGGCCCTGATCTGGCCGAACCTGGCCATTTCGGTGAAACGCCTGCACGACATGGGCAAGACCGGCTGGCTGGTCGCCATTCCCTGGGTCGCCGCGACGGTCTTCACGATCATCGGCTTCGTCATGGTCATGGGCGCCGCCTTCGCCGGCGGCATGGGCCCCGACTATTACGAAGACAATCCCGCCGCCTTCTTCGCCCTGATGGGCCCGGGCGTCGGCGCCTTCATCCTGGCGGGCCTGGTCCCTCTCGCCTTCCTGCTGTGGATCGGCCTGGTCGAGGGCGACAAGGGCGACAACCGCTTCGGCCCCAACCCCAAGGGCGAATAGCAAGACAGTGACGAGTGGCGAGCGGTCAGTGGCGAGACAGGCCGCATCCGCATCGCCGCTCGTCACTCGCCACTCGCCCCCTCGCCGCTCGCCACTCAAAAAAGCCTACCTCCCCCGCGCCCCCAGGCTGACCGCCCGCGCCAGCATCTGGGCGATCTGGGCCTCGGACCGCAGCAGGGCCTCGGCCCCGCCGTCCACCGCCACATGGACGGTCACAGCCCCGCCCGTCGCCGACCCGATTTCGCCGCCGACGCTCGGGCGAAACACCTCCGGCCCCCGTTCTCCGACCAGATAGGCGCCGCCCCCCAGCACCGGCCCGCCGTCGGCCCTAGCCCCGCCGAAATTGGCCCCGCTGAAACTGGACGCCGCCGCCTGGATCGCCGCGCTCAGACTGCTCCCCGATCCGCCGGACCCGGCCGCCGCATTCACCGCCTTCAGCACGGCCTCGGCCAGCTCGGACAGAGACACCTCTCCGTCCGCCGCCGCCCGCGCCAGCGACCGGCTCAGGCTCTCGCCCGCCCGGCCGAAGGCCGCCTCTATGGCGTTGGCCGCCTCCTCGGCCGGTCCCTTCAGCGCCTCCAGCGCCGCCCCCGCCTCGGCCGCCTTCAGCGGCAGGTCGTCGATCCCGTCCCGTCCGAACTCATCCGCCATCGGGCCAGTCCTCCATCAGTTTCGCCAGGCCCGCCCGGCCCATCGGCGCCGTCCCGCGCGGCGCCTCGGTCAGCATCCGCCATTCCTTCAGCGACAGCCGCCAGAAGGCCTCGGGCGCAATCCCCATCCGCATCGCCGCCCGCATCATCTCGCCCCAGGGCGTCGCGCCCGTCATCTTCCGGCTTGACCGGAGGACGCCTCAAAGGCCGCCGCCACGGCCCGCGCCGCCTCGCGCGGATCGACCGCCTCGACCTCCGGCCGGGCCTCGCCCCCGCCGCGCAGCACCGCCGCCAGGACCACCATCAGATCCCGCGCCGACAGGGTCTTCATCCGCTCGGCCGCCGCCGCCAGACCCTCGACGCCCAGCCCGGTCTCGATCTCGGCCAGGGCCCCCAGGGTCAGACAGACCCTGCGCCGCACCCCGCCCAGCATCACCGCCGCCTCGCCCCGCGCCTGGTTCATCGTCGCTTCCAATCTCAAGTGAAAAACGCCGGGGCCAGTGCTAGTGCGAGTACGAGTGCTAGGGCCAATCGACATTGGGCCTGCCGCCGTCCTGCCGTCCTGCGCGCAGCCGCCGACCCAAGAGAGGCGCCTCGGGCGTTGAAGACTCTATTCGATTGAGTGTCGGTCTTCCTTCCCGCGTCAGCGGAAGGGAAAACGTCTGGCGGCGTAACGCCGATTGAGGGTGGGTTCATCACAACGGGCACGACGAGGTCACGGCGAACACGGCGGGTTCCGATGGCGTCGTGACCGCTGTGAATCCGCCGTGATCGCTGTGAGGAACCCGCGTCCGCCGCATCAAGGCCCTCTGACGCGGGAAGAGCGGCCTGACCGCAGCAAGCTGAATGTCGATTGAACCTAGCGAGCGTCTACCCAGCCGCCCCGCCGTTCTCCGCTCACCGGCGAAGCCCGCTCACTAGCACTAGCACTAGCACTCACCCCCCTCACGCCGCCGAAAACCCGACCGCCCCCGCGCTGGCCAGGCTGAGGGCGAAGGTCGCCTCCCCCTCATGCGTTCCGGCGTATTCCAGGGCCGCCACCAGGAACGGTCCCTCCAGCACGCCGAAGTCCGGCACCACCAGCCGCCACCGCTTCGCCGCCTGATCGAAGAAGGCTTCCCGCACCAGGGCGTCCGAGGCCGCGTCGCGGAAGATCCCCTGCCCGGACACCGCCGCCGACTTGACCCCGGCCCCGGCCAGCAGCTCGCGCCACCGTCCGGCGCTGTCGCCGTCGGTGGCGTCCACCGTGCGCGCGTTCAGCGAAATCGTCCGCGCCCTCAACCCCGCCACCGTCGTGAAGACGCCCGGCGCGCCCTCGATCTTCAGCAGCATGTCCTTGCCCGCCTGTGCGGTCATCTTGTCCTCGCTTTGCTCCTGAGTGGCGGGTGGCGAGTGACGAGTGGCGAGGAAGGTCGTCGCAACGGCTCCCCCGCTGCTTCCGCCCGCCCGATCCAGCTCGCCACTCGCCACTAACCACTCGCCACTTCCTCGGTCACCGCCCTCAGCCGCACCACCGCATAGGTCCGCCGCCCGTCGCTCGCCCCGAACACGTCGGCGAAGGTCGCTCTCAGGGTCGCGGTCCGCACCCCGTCCGCCTCCAGCACCGCCTCGTGCAGACAGGCCCGCACCGCCGCCGCCATCGCCTTGGCCTCTTCCGCGCCGAGGAAGCGCGACACCCCGGTCAGGGTCAGTCTCTGCTCCACCCCGCCCCCGTCCGCCGCCAGCGGCCGGCTCTCGCATCGGCCCAGCGCCAGATAGGGGCAGGCCGCGCCCTCCGGCGGCCGGTCGAACACCCGCCCGCCGATCAGGGCCGACACCGCCGCATCCGCCTTCAGGGCCGCGACCACCGCCTTTTGCAGGGCGCTCTCATGATCCTTCATCGCACCCGCTCCAGCTCCAGCCGCAGCCGCCCCGGCCGCAGAGGATCAAGGCCGACGATGTCCCAGTCGGCCCCGCCGAACCGCAGCACCCGCCCGACCGCCAGCCGCGCGTCGGCCCGCGCCTCGGCGCTCAGCCGCTCGACCGTCCGCCTCTGATCGCCCTCGCCCCGTTCGACCCGCCGCCGCGTCCCGCAGGTCAGCCAGGCCGAGCCGACGGGTTCGAAACTCACGCTGCGCCCGCCATAGGGGGTCTCGGCCTCCACCGGCCGGAACAGGCTCGCCAGAACCCTCACAGCCGCACCGTGCGATAGGGGGCGGTCCATTCGTCGATCGACAGGTCCGCCGCCGCCTCGCCCCGCTCATAGGCCCGCAGCACCAGCATCAGGATCGCCAGCCTCAGCCCCGCCGGCGCGGTCGAGGTCAGGCTCAGCCCCACCTCCGCCTCCACCCGCGCCTGGGCCGCCTCAATCAGGGTCTGGATCAGGCCGTCCTCGGCCTCATGCTCGACCCTCAAAAACAGCTTCGCCTCCGCCGCCGTCACCGGTTGCGCCATGTCTCTCCTCGCCTTGCTCGGAAGTGGCGAGTGACGAGTGGCGAGCGGCGAGACCGCCACCCCTACTCAGCCCAAACGCCGTTTCATACGTCAGCGGCGAGCGACCACTCGCCACTCGCCACTGACCACTCGTCACTCCGCGACTACGTCGCCGCGAACCGCATCACCTTGATCGCGTCGAAGTTCTGCACCCCGCCGCCGACGCGCTTGGTCGTGTAGAACAGCACATAGGGTTTGGCCGAATAAGGGTCGCGCAACACCCGCACCCCCGCCCGATCCACGATCAGATAGCCCCGCTGGAAGTCCCCGAAGGCGATCGACAGACTGTTGGCCGCCACATCCGGCATGGTCTCGATCTCGGTGACCGGATAGCCCAGCAGGCTGGCCGTCTCGCCCAGCCGCGTCGCCGGCTGCCAGACGTAGTTGCCGTCCGCGTCCTTGAACTTGCGCACGGCCGAGACCGTCTTCCTGTTCATCACGAACCGGCCGTTCGGCCGATACTGGGCCTTGGGCGCATAGATCAGGTCGATCAGCCGGTCGGTCGGACTGTCGGCCGCGAACCCGCCTGCGGCGCCCGAGGCCACATAACCGATCTGGCCCCACTGCTGCCCGGCGTCGGCGACGGTCGGATAGGCCAGAAAGCCCTTGGGCTTGTTCACCCCGTCGCCGTTCACGAAGGCCTGGGTCTCCTGGGCCGCAAAGGCGTCCTCGACCTCGGCCGCCAGCCATTCGTCCAGATCGACCATGGCGTCGTCCAGCAGGGCCTGGGTCGCCGCCGGATTGGCGTACAGGTCGGCCGAGGGGAATTCCAGCAGGGCCAGGGTCGCCGGATCGGTCTCGGGCCGCGCCGCCGTCTCCGCCACCCAGCCGCAGGCCACGCCCGCCGTCGAGACCGGCTTTCGGAACACGCCCGCCGCCACCGTCCTGACCGTCGCGATCTCGCGCATCGGCGAGGCCGCCATCAGCCGCCGCTCGATGGCCCGCTCGGTCTCATAGGGCGCGACATAGCCGCCCGAGGTCGGCCCCGCAGACAGCCCCGCCTTGACCTCCAGGGCGCCGGCCAGTTGAGGCGAGTGGCCCGTCTTCAGATAGCCGTCCCACGCCGCCTTCGCCTCCGGCGCCGACACAGGCTCCACCGGCTCGCCGCCGATCGCCGGACGCCGGTTCTGGCTCATCACCCGGTCCAGCCGCGCCTGGGCCGCCGCCACCGCCTGGTCGATCCGGGCGACCTTCTCCTCCAGCAGCACATCGGCCGCCGCCTTCTTCTCGATCTCGCCCAGCCGGGCGTCGTTCGCCCCTTTGAACGCCTCGAACGCCGCCATCATCTCGCGCACGACAGCCTGCGCTTCCGGGGAGCCGGAAGCCTGTTTGGTCTCTTTCATGATGTCTCCGGTGTGAGCGCGTCCATGAGGGGCGCGCGGGAATGTCCGGGTTGCAGCCCGGAATTGTGTGATCCAGCCCCTAGCCTTGATTGCGCCTCATGCTACCAATGCAGCATGGATAGAGGGGCTCTACGGCGGGCGGCGACTTGGGGCACACTCGCCCTGATGCTTCTGGCTAGCGTTTTTTACGGTCGGCTTGCCCCCTCGCCGCCGCCCGGCATGGGAGGGCTCGGACTTTTGATCCTATCAACGGTCTTGGCGGCCGCCGGTGTGGCCGTCGGACTGCGAAGCAGGTTTCCAGCGCTTCTGACCTGGGTCCGCGCCCAACGCGCGCAAGCGTCGCCGCAGCAGAAAAAGGCCCTTTCCGCACTCACGGGATGGATGGTCCCGGTCGTGCTTACTCAAGCCTTAGGGATAGTGGTGGGCGGTCTTAGTCTCTTGCTGGAGGGGGCGAACGCTTGGTGGGTTTACCTGTCTGGCTATGCCATGTTGATCGCAGCCACGACTGGCGGCCTGATCGGCAGGCTGCGTGAAATAGATATCCTTCTGACCGCCGATCCGAAGGCTCCGGGCGGCTAGGTTCAATCGACATTCAGCCTACTGCGGTCAGGCCGCTCTTCCCGCGTCAGAGGGCCTTGATGCGGCGTCCGGGTTCATCACGGCGATCACGGCGGATTCACAGCGGTCACGACGCCATCGGAACGCGCCGTGTTCGCCGTGACCGCGTCGTGCCCGTTGTGATGAACCCATCCTCAATCAGCGTTCCGCTGCGCACCGCCCCGGCAGGACGGCGGCAGGCTGAATGTCGATTGGCCCCAGGCCGTCCCAGGGCGCGTCAGGCGACGCTAAACCGCGCCCCCGGCAGCATGGGAAACGTCACCAGCGACACCTCCCACAGCTCGACCCCGCTCAGCACCCTCAAACGTCCCTGACGCCGCGCCCGCGCCGTGCGGTATCCGATCGACAGGCCGTCCATCGCCCCCGCCCGGCTCAGGGCGGCGGCGAAGCGGGCCTCGGGCGACCAGTCTTCGATCCGGCCGCGCACGAACAGGCCGCGCTCGTCCTCGCGCACCTCGTCCCAGACCCCGACCGGCGCCCGGCCGTCGTGCTGGTTCAGCATCCGCACCCCTTCGGCGCCCGTCTTGGCCAGACTGTCGGCGAACGCCCCCGCCTGGACCACGTCCCCGTTCAGATCCGCCACGCCCCACAGGGAGGCGTAGCCCTGGATCAGGAGTGGCGAGTGGCGAGGGGCGAGGGGCGAGCGAAGTCGCGCCTGCCTTCGTCCAATCGCCTGGTTCGCCTCACCACTCGCCACTCGCCACTCGCCACTAACCACTCACCCGCCCCCCTCCAGCCGCCGTTCGATCCGCTCCACCGCCGCCGCCGTCGCCTCGCCCTGGGCCTCCAGCCGGGCCAACCGTTCGGCCACCAGCCTCTGCTCGCTCACCCTCTGCTCCAGCGTCGCAATCCGCGCCGCCGCCCCGCCCGCCCAGACCAAGCCGCCGATGGTCTGCACCACGACCGCGATCACCAGGGCGGTCGGCACGCGCCGGACCTGAGAGTCGTCGCTCATGCGTCACGTCTCCCTCGCCACTCGCCACTCGACACTCGCCACGCCTTCCTCATACCTCCACCCCCGCCATCCGTCGCCGCTCCGCGTCGGTCAGGAAGCTTGCCGCCTCCAGCCGCGCCCACAGGGCGTCGCGTTCGGGCTGCAAGGCCGGCACGGCCTCCAGATCGGCCCGCACCTCGCAGCCGGGGAAACGTCCCCCCAGCCAGCCGGTCATCGCGCCGGCGGCCTTGCGCGCCAGGGGTATGACCGTCTGTCGCCAGAAGGCGGTGTTGGCCTCGCGATAGTTGGAATAGGTGGCGTCCCCCGGTATCCCCAGCAGCTGCGGCGGAACCCCGAAGGCCAGGGCGATCTCGCGCGCCGCCGCATGTCGCCCGGCGGTGAAGTCCATCTCGGCGGGGGTCAGGCTCAGGGGCTTCCAGTCCATTCCCCCCTCCAGCAGGATCGGCCGCCCGGCGTTCTCCACCCCGGCGTAGGCGCTGGACAGTTGGGCCTTCAGCGCTTCGAACTGGCCGTCGGTCAGCCGCTCGCCGCCCTTGGCCCCATAGATCAGGGCGCCGGACGGCCGCGCCCCATTGTCCAGCAGGGCCTTGTTCCAGGCCCCGGCCGCATTGTGCGCATCCACCCCCTGCGCCGCCGCCTCCAGCGGCGACAGGCCGTACCAGTCGTCCAGCGGATGCCACAGCTTCAGCTGCATCACCGGCGCCCAGCCGTCAGCCGCCCGCCCGATCCGGATCGACCGTCCGTCCACGGAGTAATCCCACGCCTCGGGCCATCCCGACCGGCCGGGAACCACCTTGACCCGGTCCGACCTGAGCGCCCACAGCTCCTCGGGAACCGCGTCCCCCACCGCTTCCACCCAGGCGTTGCCCGAGACCTGAAGCGATCCGTAAACCGCCTCCATCAGCTCCGCCCCCGACTGTTCGGGATTGGGCCGGCGGATCAGCCGCGCCAGCGGATGGGTCTCGTCGCGCACCCCGTCCACAAAGACCGCAAAGGGCGCCGAGGCCGCCGCCTCCGCAATCATGCGGATGCAGCGATAGGCCACGGCGTTCTTCTGATAGCCTTCGCGCGCCAGGCCGGCGTAGTCATTGCCCGTCCACCGCGCCCGCCCGACGCCCGACAGCAGCACCGCCGTCCGACTGGTCTTCGCCTCCGGCGCGCCCGGATCGGGCGCACGCCCGCCCCGGCCGAACGGCCACCGCATCCCACCCATCGCACTCTCCTGAAAATGTCTCACCGCAGCGGAGGCGGCGGCCGGCGCTCGGCGCCGCCGTTTCGCCTCCGCCCCGCCCGTGCTAGTCTCGGCCTATGACGATCCACGTCGACATCGCCCGGTCTCAGGCCACCCTGGCCGAACTCGCCGCCCAGGCCGAACAGGGCGAGGAAATCGTCCTGTCCCGCGACGGCCACGCCGTCGCCGTCATCCGCGCGGCCAAAGCTCGCCCCAGCCTCCGCATCGGCGCCCTGGCCCACCTCGGCCCGCTGACGGATGAAGAAGCAACCCTCTTCCTTCAGCCGGAAGCAGATTCACCGGCGCGGCAGGATTGACGAATTCGGCGTCAAAAGCGCCGTAGCGGCCGGATCACGCCGTCTGCTCGATCAAGTCTATGGCGGACTGAGCTGGGTAGAACATCTTGGGCATGGAACAGGGCTTTCCATAAGTTTCAAACCCCATTCGCCTATAGAAGGCGCCTTGCGCTCGTCCGCCGCCACCAGCGTCAAGGCGCAGATGCCGGTTCTCAGCGCGACTTCGCCAAACTCCCGGATGGCATGCGTCAAGAGCAACGGCCCCAGAATCCCCTTGCCTTGCAGCGGCCGTTGGACCGCGAGGTAGCAGAGCTGAACCGCTGAAAAATATCCGTTTTCGGTGCGAAACACCTTGCCGTGGCCAGCGATATCAGTGTCGGATTCCAGCCTAATACGCATGGAGTAAAGTCCCGCGACAGCGGGATTGCCCTTGAGGTGGGCCGTCACCACGCGCGACTTGAGGGCCTTGTGCTCCTTGTGGGCGCCCGACACCCACTGATCGATCTCGCGGTATCCACACAGAAAAGCGCCTCTCTGAATCGGACCAGAGAGGCGCTTGAATTCAAAGGTCGGAACAGGCGGCTCAAGCCTCGCGGCTGCGTCGTTCATTTTCCAACAGGTCAGCGTAAAGGCGCTTCATTTCGGGCGTTACCCCGCCTGTCCTGTTATAAACCTTCTTCGCAAACTCGCGCGCATGCCGAGATTCCCGCGGCGCCACAGGCTTACGAGAAAGGATGGCCGTAAGGTCGGCCCAAAAGCTGTCTTTTCTAAGCGCAGTCATATCGTCCTCCTTTCAGCCTAAAGGTCTTGATCCGTCGCTCGCGTATCGCGACATCAAGCAGATTGCGTCCGGATCAGCGCTCGTCAAGCGGCGTCCAGGTTGACAAAAGGCGACATATATGGCACGAGCAAACGCTCTTTCCGTTTGATCGCTTGCCCGCATCGGGCGAGGTACAGAAAATCTAATTTTCTGCGGATTTTCTCCTCCTCACAACAGCCGCACCGACGGCCCCTCGCCCTGCGGCTCCAGCATCAGCCGCGACACGCCCCAGACCAGGGCGTCGGCCCGGTCGGGGCTGGGTCCGCCCTCGCAGCCCAGGGCCAGCATCTCCTCCTCCAGGGCGGGAAAGTCGCCACAGTGGACGACCCGCCCCTGTTCGTACAACAGGGCCACCGGCTCGGCCCGGGCGGCCTTGGAGCGGCGGGCGTGGACCAGGGCGACCGGGGCCGGACAGTCCGCCTGGCCCAGGACGCTTCGCACCATCTCCCCGCCCTGATTGGCCTCGGCCGCCACCTCCTGGGCGTCGAAATCCCGCGCGGCGCGACAGACGGCGGCGGCCCAGCCGCCGGGCGACAGGCCCCGCACCGTCCGGTCGGCCAGGACGAAGGCCCGCCGTTCGCGCCGTCCCACCACCACTATGCCGCAGGCGTCGCCGTGGGCGCTGGCGGGCGGATCGACCGCCACGACCACCCGGTCCAGCTCGGCCGGCCGGCTTCCGCGCGCCTGTTTCAGATCGGCGATGCGGAACAGGGCGCCCTCGCCCTCCACCACCTGTCCCTCCAGCTCCTGAGCCGCCAGCCGCGTCCCGCCGTAAAGGTCGGTCAGATGATCGATATAGCCCGGCGACAGGTTCTCTGCGTTGTCCGCCGTCGCCGCCCGGTCCGTCACCGTCCCCGCCTCGGCCATCAGCCGCCGCAGGGCCGGAATGGGCCGGGGCGTGGTCGTCACCGCCAGCCGGGGATCGGGCCCCAGCCGCAGGCCGAACCTCAGGTTCGACAGCACCGCCTCGGGCTTGCGCCAGGTGCAGAATTCGTCGGCCCAGGCGGCGTGGAACTGGGGTCCGCGCAGACTGTCCGGGTCCTCGGCGGAAAAGGCGTAGGCGGTCGAGCCGTTGGCCCACACCAGCCTTCGCCGTCCGGCCTCCCAGCGGGGCCGGTCGCCCGGCTCGGCCAGGGCCTTGATGCCCGCCTCCCCCTCGACCATCACCTCGCGCACGTCGTGCAGGGCCGGACCGACCAGGGCGATGACCGCGCCGGGCCTGAACCGCGCCGCCACATCCATCCACACCGCCCCGGCGAAGGTCTTTCCCGACCCGCGCCCGCCCAGCAGCAGCCAGGTCCGCCAGGGCTCATCCAGGGGCGGGCATTGGTGAGGATGCAGCCCCGTCGCCCGCACCATCCGCCTCAGTTCGCGCGCGTCCATCTGGTCGGGCGCCTTTCGTCTCCAGAATGCGGTCCAAACGCTCGGAATGGAGGGTGAGCCGGCGTCGCAGCCGCGCGTCCTCCTCGGGTCTGTCGGTTCGCCCACCCATTTCGTCCTCTTCGCTGTCTTTTTCGGCCCTGCGCTCAGCCTCCATGCGGCGGCGGATCGCATCGACCGCCAGGGCGGCGCGCGCCACCACGCCGGCGCGCCGCGCCAGCGTCTCCGCATCCGCCTTTTCCTCGGGATCGTCCTTGGCCAGCACGGCGGCGGCGCGCTGAACCGCCCCCTTCAACTGCTCGAACAGCGGCGCCAGCCAGTCGCCGCCCGCCTCGCTCTCTTCGCTTTCTCCCGTCATGCCCAAACCCTAGCGCACCAGCGTCCCCAGGCCGGAAGTTCGCGCTTAGAAAGGCGTAATGGTTTGGAAGAACGGGATTTCAAGCAGCGTCGCCCTACGGCTTGAAGCCATGCATCCGACAACGGCTCCAAGCGCGGTAGGCCCAAAAATGACAAAGGGCGCACCCATAAGGATGCGCCCCGGAATTCGACGGCTTCAGCAGCTTGTCATCGCCTCCTGAAGCCCGCCACGCCGTCAAGCGGAGTGGTCTCAAAGCCCGATGCCTGAACAGAGCGGGGACGCGCCCAATCTGGGGGCTATAGGTGCCGTGTCAACTGCTGGAGGCAAGCCGCAGAGTACGGAAACCCTGATGCTTTGATGCTCTGGAGACGACCTGTCTCGACTAAGATCCATCTCCGCTGCAACGCTCAGGGCCTCCCCGTCGCGGTTTGTCTGAGCGGCGGTCAGGTCTCGGATGTGAAGGGCTATGCGCCGGTGATTGACCAACCCGGTCCCGACCCTTGCGTCCTGCTCGCCGACAAGGGCTACGACGCCGACTTCATCCTGGCCGACCTGGAAGCCAGAGACGTCGCCACCGTCATCCCCGCCAGGCGGAACCGCAAGGTCCAGCCCGTCATCGACGGCCATATCTATGGCCTGAGGAACCACGTCGAGCGATGCTTCTCGAAGCTGAAACACAACCGCAGACTGGCCACTCGATACGACAAGACCGCAGACAGCTTCCTCGGCTTCGTCCTCGTCGCTTCAATCCGCCTATGAATCAGACACTTTTCCACACCGTCTAGAATAGAATTTAGAATTAACAAACGCTAATTCGTTCGCAAGGCGTGTTGCGTCTAGGTTGTTTGACGAGAGATTATCGTCAGGGGGGCAGGCTTGACGTTCCATCGCACGCGCCGTCATTTTCAAAGAATCCGCAACCGCGCGACGGGGTTCGAGACGCCCTGCCGCCATCCAAGGTGGATCGATCTTTCAGCGGCGGCGCGGATAGGCGCATCGGTCGTTGCGCTGTCTGCGCCGGCCTCCTCTGTCTTGGCTGCCACTCAGGCGGCCCCTGGCGCCCCGCCGGCGGGACCGCAGAGCCAAGGCCCGACCGAGGTCGAGACCGTGACAGTGGTGGGCAATGCGCGGGTCAGGGGCTCGGTCGATCGTCGCAGCTACGACATAAAGAACGATCTTCAGTATCAATCCGGTTCGCTCGCCGACGTCCTGAGCGGCGTGCCTTCCGTCAGCGTCGATCCCGACGGCTCCGTCAAATTGCGGGGGGCGTCGGGGGTCACGATTCTGATTGACGGGGAGCCTGCGCCTCAGGTCAACGGAGCCAATCAGGCGGCGGGGGTTCAACAGCTACGTGCCGCGCAGTTCAGCCGGGTCGAGGTCATGACCAATCCTTCGGCGGCGTTCAGCCCCGAGGGTCAGGCGGGGATCATCAATCTGATTTCTCGTAAGGACGGACAGTCGCAGCCGACGACCAATATCACGGTCGGCGGCGGCAGTCGCAGCGCAGGGAACTTCAGCGTCAGCCACTCGGCCAATCATGGACCGCTGTCGTTCAATGGGTCCGCCGGCGCCAGACGAATCCCCCTTGTGATCGACGACACTACGACCCGGCGCTTCATCCAGCCCGACGACGCGATCGATCAAGACCGTCTTGAGAGCCGGACGCAGCTTCGCAAGACGGAAAGCAATGCGTCATCGACCGTGGGATGGCAGCTTGACCCCAAGAGCAAGCTCACGCTCGATCTGGACTATTTCGGCCTGGACCAGCGCCAGGACCGCCGCGCGGTCTTCGACTCGTCCGCCCGGACGAGCGGCGCCGAACCGGCCTTTGAGAGCACCAGCCATGGGCGCAGCGACGCCGACCTGGTCTCCGGCGGCTTGATGCTGAAGCGTACGCTTTCGCGGACGGACAGCTATGCTTTGGCTCGCCTGCGCGTGTCTCGTCAGACCGAGGACGAAGCCCAGGACGACGTCATCGACTATTGGGACGAGCCCACCAGGAACCGGCGACAGGCCGCCCTTCGTTCGCTCGAGCTGCAAACGGTGACGTTTAAGGCGGAATACAAGATCGAGGCCAGGCCGGGCGGGGAACTGATCGTCGGGTCCGATCTGGAGCGGCAGGAGGCCGACGTAGGCTACGCCGAGGGGCAGACGCCTGGAGCCGCCGGCGGCGCAAGAGACGATCCGTTTCGCTACGATCGCAGCGTCGCCGCCGTCTACACAACCTACAAAACTCGATTTGGCGAACTCGAGGTTCTGCCGGGCGTTCGGCTGGAAGTCGCCGACTGGGTGACGCGACAAGGCGGGAACGCTCAGCGCACACGTGATTTCGAGATTTATCCGACGGGCCATGTTCGCTACACGGTCGCTCAGGATTGGATCATCGGCGGCAGCTTTACGAGACGAGTCGATCGTCTAAGAGCGAATGATCTCGACGAGACCGTTAAATATTCTGGCCCCTTGTCCTATTTCAGCGGCCGACGTGATCTGAAGCCCGAAAAGACCAGCGCCTATGAACTGGAGCTTGAACATGAAGCTTCAGGACGCAACTATTTAGCCACCGGCTACTATCGTTCCACGTCGAACCGGATCGGCACGCTCAGCACTTTGCGGGCCGACGGTGCGATCCTCGACCGGCGCGCCAACATCGGCGAGTTTCGAACAGCCGGCCTAGAGCTTGTGGCGAGCGGCTCGGTCGGATCGACGATCACCTACAAGTTGACCGGCCGGTTTGCTTGGAATGAGGTCAGCGGCGCGGAGGGGGCAGGCTCTTACCGCCGCAGCGCTTGGACGCCCTCGTCTCAAGCCAACGTCAACTGGAAGATCACCGACCACGATTTCGTTCAGATAAACGCCGTTCAGCTCGGTGAAGATCTGAGCCAGCAAAGACGACGCGAGGCGTTCAGTGTCGTCAACCTCGGCTACCGACGAAAACTCGCCGACAGCCTCTTTCTCACGGCCACGGTGTCAGACCTCTTCGACAGCGCCCCAAGACGAGAGAGGGTGCGCGGCGAAACCTTCGATCAGGACATCGACCGCCGCTACGACGCCAGACGCTTCACGCTCTCCCTGTCCTACGCCTTCGGGAGGCGCACCGGCAGCCTGGAGGATCGCTTCGACTACGGAAACTAGGCGGTGCGGACAAAGTGGATTCCCAGATTCTCTGATTGCTGATTCAAGGCTGTTCTTTGCGGAGAGCGGCGTTGGTTCGGGGTTTGATGACGGACGAGGAATGGGCCTTCTTCGAGCCGTTCGTGATCGAGACGGGACCGAGGCGGGATCGGCGGCCACTCAGTGCCTCCCTGTCGCGGTTTGTCTGAGCGGCGGTCAGGTCTCGGATGTGAAGGGCTATGCGCCGGTGATGGACCAACCCGGTCCCGACCCTTGCGTCCTGCTCGCCGACAAGGGCTACGACGCCGACTTCATCCTGGCCGACCTGGAAGCCAGAGGCGTCGCCACCGTCACCCCCGCTCGACCATCCATTCGGGCGCCTCGAAGTCCAGGGCGTCTTCCGGCTCGGCCAGGGCCAGTTCCGAGATCGTCTGTCCCCGGACCGAAACCCCGGCCGTATGCACCGTCTCGGGATCGCCCGAGACCAGCGGATGCCAGGCCGCCAGCGGCCGCCCCTCGTGCAGCCGGCGATAGGCGCAGGACAGGGGCATCCACTCCAGCGCCTCGATATTGTGCGGCGTCAGCTTGATGCAGTCCGGCACATGGGCCTTGCGGTTCGCATAGTCCGAACAGGCGCAGGCGTTCGGATCGAACAGCCGGCAGTGGACCCGCGTCGGGATCACCTCGCCCGTGTCCTCGTCCTCGAACCGGATGACGCAGCACAGGCCGCAGCCGTCGCACAGCCCCTCCCACTCGGCCGGGGTCATCTCGGCCAGGGTCTTGGTTTCCCAATAGGGTCGGGGGGAAGCGGGCATCATCGGACGGGGCGCCTAATCGACGGATGCGGCCATCAGATGGCGGCCGCGTCCTGGACCAGGCATCCATACCACCCCAGACCCTGATAGGTCTCATAGCCCGGCGTGCGGGCGTAGCCGACGGTCCGGTCCCCCTTGGCGTAGCTGCCCATGACGCCGCCCGCGACGTCCAGCTTGACCGTCTCGCTCAGCACCCCGACCCCGTCCGAGGCCGCCAGGACGCGGTGCTTCTGGTCCAGCAGCAGCACCCGCGTCCGGGCCTTTTCGTCGGGCGTCAGCCGCACCCCGTCCACCACCGTCTGGGCCTGGGCCTGCCAGTCGAAATGGACGCCCAGAACCCCGATCGCCGCCCCGTTCGCCAGGCCGCCCTGTCGGATGGCGGTGGCGTAGGTCGCCGTCGGCGCCCCGTTCAACGCCTCCAGCCGGGCGATGTCCGCCACGGCGAAATCGTCGCCCGACTTGGTCGCCAGGGCGTCGCGGAACCAGGCCATCTCCCGCGCCGACTGACCCCTGACCGGATAGCGGTCCGGCCGACCGTTGGCGACGATCGTCCCGGCCCTGTCGCAGATCCAAAGGTCCAGATAGACGGTGTAGGCGTCCAGAATGACCTTCAGCCGGCGGCCGGCGTGGTCCGCCTTGGCCGCGTCCGGCTGGGCGACGCAATCCACCACGGCGCTGTCGGTCGCCCACCAGCGCACGTCGCAGGTCCGCTCGTACAGGTTCCGGTCGATGATCTCGATGGCGTTCAGCGCCAGGTCCGCCAGCCTCTGGCCCCGCAGCTGGCCCAGGATCGCCCCGCCGATGGCCGACAGCTCGGTCAGGTCGCCCCGCACCTGCTGCTCCAGGGCGCCGGCGATGTCGTCGATCTGGCCCGAGATGCGCTTGAACTCCTCGGCCACCACCATGAAGCTGCGCCCGGCCTCGCCGCTGCGGGCGGCCACCACCTGGGCGTTGACCACCAGCATCTTGGAGGCCCGGTTGACCGAGGCGATCTCGCCGATCTTCTCGCCCGCCACGGCGTTCAGCCGCTCAGACAGTTCGAGAATACGCTCGGGCCTGACGCCCGCGTCCGCTTCACTCATGGAGACCCCCGTCCCGCCCGGCGCGCCACAAGGGGAGGCGGGCGAACCGAGGCAAGCGCGAAGGCTAGGACGATAAAACTTAACGCCAGATAACCACGGCTCAGTGAGCCATGCTCTTGGAAAACAACTGGATCACCACCACCCCGCCGACGATCAGGGCCAGGCCGAGCATCGCGGGCGCATCCAGCCTCTGGCGAAAGGCCACGGCGCCGATCACCGAGATCGCCACCACCCCCAGGCCGCTCCAGATCGCATAGGCGATCCCCACCGGCATCTGCTTCAGGGCCACCGACAGCAGATAGAAGGCCAGGCCGTAGCAGACCGCCGTCCCCGCCGTCGGCCAGGGCCGGGTGAACTGCTGCGAGGCCTGAAGCAGGCTGGTGCCCGCCACTTCGCAGGCGATGGCGGCCAAGAGGGCGGCCCAGGTGACGGGGCTCACGGCTCGTTGGCCGTGATCGTATGGCCCGGCGTCAGCAGGGACAGCAGGGCCTTGCGCTGCTCGTCCGAGACCTGATGCAGGCCGAACAGGTCCGACATCCACAGGCCGTCGGCGATCAGCCGCAGCATCAGGGCGTCGTCGGCCCCGACCGGATCATTGGGATCATCGATCTTGATCCGGTCCATCCAGGCCTTCCAGCGCAGCACCAGGCTGGGATCGAGGGCGAAGGCGGCCAGGACGACCCGGCCGATGCTGACGTCCTGCAAGGTCACCGGCTCATTGACCGTCACCCTCAGATAGGCGCGGGCGTTGCGGCCGTAGGGCTCCGGATCGCGCGCCGCCTCGGCCAGGACGCTCTCCACATGCATGGCCCCCAGATGATCGATCATCCCCTCCAACAGGGCGGTCTTGCTGGGAAAGTGGTGCAGCAGGGCGCCCTTGCTGACGCGGGTGCGCGCCGCCACCGCATCCAGGGTGAAGCCCGTCGCCCCCAGTTCGGCGGCGACCTCCAGGGCCTTGTCGATGATTTCGGCGCGGGTCTGATCGGGCGCGCGGCGGCGGGAGGGGGTGTCCATAAACGCTACATACCGGCCGGACGGTAACTGTCAAGCTGGGCGCCGCTGGACGATCTTTCCGGTGGCGTCTCGGCCCTCCAGCCCTTAGATCAACGCCCTTCCCGCCCCTTCCCCGCCCGTACAGCCTCCCCAGGGAGGATCGAAAGTCAGATGGCCGCCAGACCCCCTCTCGTCGCGCTCAAGGACGTCCGCCTTCAGGACGGCCCCCGCCCCCTGTTCGACGGCGTCGATCTGGCGGTCGAACCCCGCAGCCGCGCCGCCCTGGTGGGCCGCAACGGGGCGGGCAAGTCCACCCTGATGAAGGTGGTCATGGGGCTGATCGAGCCCGACAGCGGCGACCGCTCGGTCCAGTCCGCCACCCGTTTCGCCTATGTGCCGCAGGAGCCGATCATCACCGGCGAAACCTTGCTGGACTACGCCTCGTCCGGCGAGGCCGAGCCCTGGACCGCCGAGGCCTGGCTGACCACCTTCGGCCTGGACCCGGCCAAGTCCACCCAAGGGCTGTCGGGCGGCGAAACCCGCCGGGCGGCGCTCGCCAAGGCCTTCGCCGAGGAGCCCGATCTGCTCCTGCTGGACGAGCCGACCAACCACCTCGACATCCTCGCCATCGAGCTTCTGGAGACCGAGCTGATCTCGGCCCGGTTCGCCCTTCTGGTCGTCAGCCACGACCGCGCCTTCCTGAACCGGGTCACCGACACCGTTCACTGGCTGGAGGGCCGCCGCGTCCGCACCCTGAACAAGGGCTTCGTCGAGTTCGACGACTGGGCCGCCAAGACGCTGGAGGAGGAGGCGGAATCCCTGCGTCGCCTGACCAAGACCATCGAGCGCGAGACCGAGACCTTCTACCGCTCCATCACCGCCCGCCGCAGCCGCAACGAGGGCCGCGCCCGCGCCCTCCAGGCCATGCGCGCCGAACGGGCCGAGAAGATGAAGGACGTCCCGCGCGAACTGTCCCTGGGCGTCGATTCCGGCGCGACCTCGGGCAAGCTGGTCGCCGAGATCAAGGGGGTGTCGAAGGGGTTCGACACAGTGGCGAGTGGCGAGTCGCGCGTGGCGAGCGATGGCTCCGCCGCCCCGACCGCCGAGCAGGACCCGTCGCTCTCGCCACTCGCCACTCGCCACTCGCCACTTCCTGCCCGCCGCACCCTGTTCAAAAACCTGACCACCCGCATCATGCGCGGCGATCGTCTGGGCATCGTCGGCCCCAACGGGGCGGGCAAGACCACCCTGGTCAAGACCCTGCTGGGCGAACTGCCCCCTGACGAAGGCACGGTCCGCCTGGGCGCCAATCTGGAGCCCGTCTATCTGGATCAGTCGCGCGAGGGGCTGAAGTCCGACATGACCCTGTGGGACGCCCTGACGCCCGGCGGGGGGGACTCCATCCTGGTGCGTGGCGTGTCCAAACACGTCGCCGCCTACGCCAAGGAGTTCCTCTTCTCCGAGGCCCAGCTGCGTCAGCCGATCTCGACCCTGTCGGGCGGCGAACGCAATCGCCTGCTCCTGGCTCGCGCCCTGGCCAAGCCCGCCAATCTGCTGGTCCTCGACGAACCGACCAACGACCTGGACATGGACACGCTCGACAAGCTCGAAGAGCTGCTGGAGGGCTATGACGGCACCCTGATCCTGGTCTCCCACGACCGCGACTTCATCGACCGGCTGGCGACCTCCACCCTGGCCCTGAACGGCCGCGGCGAAATCGTCGAAACCCCCGGCGGCTGGACCGACTTCATCCGCCAGAATCCGGGCTTCCTACAGAATTCTCCCTCCCCCTCGGGGGAGGGCAGGCCGCGAAGCGGCCGGACGGGGGCGGCCGAGGAGACCGTGTCGCCCGCCCCTCAAAAGAAGACCGCCAAACTCTCCTACAAGGACGCCCGCCGTCTGGAAGAGCTGGAAAAGCTGATCGAAACCCTGCCCGCGACCATCGCCCGCCACGACGCCGCCCTGTCGGACCCCGACCTCTACGCCCGCGACCCCAAGGCCTTCGACGCCGCCATGAAGGCCGCCGAAAAGGCCCGCGCCGAGCTGGAATCCGCCGAGATGGAATGGCTGGAGCTGGAAGAGAAGAAGGCGGCCCTGGCTGGGTGAGGGGCGCCGCTTGAATCGGATGCGCCAAACCCAATCTCATGCTAGGGTGAAGCCCTGAAGGAGACTCCATGTCGACGATGCAGATCGCTTCTGAAGAGACCCTGCGCGCCGGTCGCAGGATCGTCGAACAGTACGGCAGCTGGTCGGCCGCCATCGCCAAGGGCGAGCGTCGCGACGACGGCGTCGTCATCCTGCCCGCGCCGCCCTCTGTCGCGACCACCGCTCAGGCCGAGGCGCCCGCCCAGGCTCAGGCCAAGATGCAGGCCAAGACCCCGGCGCGCGCCGTTTGACCGTCACGCTCGGGGTCGCCTGGGCGCTGTTCATCCTGGCTCCAGGTCTGGCGGTGTTCGCCGCCCTCTACACCTCGGGCGGCGGCAAGGTGGTGGCGCCGGCCCCACCTGCCCCCAACTCCTTCACCGCCCTGTCCATCGTCATCTTCGGCGCCCTGACGGCCCATGCGGCGGCGGCCTTCGTCTTCGTCCTGGGGGACGGCGTCGCCTACTCCCTTCCGGCCTTGCGTCCGCCGTGGAACCCCAATCCTTACGCCTATTTCCGGGCCGCCCCGCCCAAGACCGACCCCTTCCTCGGACTTGAGGTCTGGTCGCTGCTGTTCGTCCTCCTGGTCCTTTCGATCGGCGCCTATCTGGTCATGCGGTGGGCGATCGGCCGTGCGGAGCGGACCAGCATCGCTCGGGCTCGGCTTGAGCCGCCCCAGCCTGCGGTCCCCCTGTTCCGATTTCTGTACGGCGGCTGGGCTTCGACCCTGGTTCAGCTCAGTCCCGAAGCCGCCTACGACAAGCATCTGGCCGCCTATGTGGTGACCGACATGGAGACCGAGAACGGCTGGGTCGGCTATGAGGGCGAGGTCGCCAGCCTGTCTCTCGACACCGACAAGCAGATCGTCGCCCTGACCCTGAAGAACTGCCAAGCCTTCCGGCTGGAGCCCACAAAGACCAGCCTCAGTCACAGGGTGATGGCCCGCGCGGCGCCCATTCCCCTGCTGCTGATCGAACGGTCGCAGATCAAGAATGTGGCGCTTCAGGTCGTCTTTCAGCGCAAGCCCAGTCCTCGTCCGGCGGACGGAACGGTCGTCTAGCCCTGCGCCGGTCCGCCGTCCTGATCCTCAGGCGGCGTCTTTCCCGCTCCCCGGTTCTGCATCACACCGACCACGATGAAGGCGACCAGGCCGAAGGCGAACCACAGGCCGAACTTGTCGGTGAGCAGGCCGATCAGGCCGAAGATCAGCAGAACGCCGAAGGGGGTGAGCTTCTTCATGGGGCGGACGTTAGCCGGGTTTCTTTCGGCTGACGAGACCTTCCGAAACCTCCGCCCTTGAAACCAAAGCCGCCCTTACCCACTCCAGCCTCATGACCCTTTCCACCCATGTCGTCGACTTTCCCCCGGCCCAGCAGGCGGCGGTGCGGCGGATCAACGCCGTCCTGGCCCGCGCCCCGCGTCTGCGGACCGACCCCTGGCGGATCGAGGCGGGCCAGCGCCTGTCCCTGTGGTTGGACGCGGCCGCCGGGGCCGTCACCGTTCCCCGCCTGCGCAAGCGCGGCGTCACCGTCGAAATCCGCCAGACCGACGGCGAGACGCCCGTTCCCTTGCGCATCCTTCGGCCCGAAGGCCCGCCCCGCGCCGTGGTGCTGGACATTCACGGCGGCGGCTGGGTTCTGGGCAGCGCCGGGCTGAACGACCGGCTGAACGCCCATCTGGCCCGGCACGGCTTCTGCGTCGTCTCGGTCGATTACCGCCTGCTGTCCGAACGGCGCGGCGTCTATATCGACGCCGCCATCGCCGACTGCCTGGCCGCCGCCCACTGGACCGTGACCCATGTCGACGATCTGGGCGCCGCGACCGTCTTTCTGACCGGGGAATCCGCCGGCGGCCATCTGGCGGCCCTGACCGCCGTCGCCCTGCGCGACCAGGGCCTGATCGACAAGGTCAAAGGCTGCGTCTTCACCTATGGGGTCTTCGACCTCTCGGGAACCGAGGACGTCCGCTCGGCGGGACCCGAGACCCTGCTGTTCGACGGCCCGACCATGCAGGCGGATCTGGCGCGGCTGGCGCCCGACCGCGACGAGGAGGCCTTGCGCCGGCCCGACGTCTCGCCCCTCTACGCCGACCTCGAGGGCCTGTCGCCCGCCCTTTTCCTGGTTGGGGAATACGACCCCCTGTTCGAAGACAGTCTGCTGATGGCGACCCGCTGGGGCGAGGCGTCGGACGCCGATCTGATCCGCGTCCCCGAGGCGCCCCACGGCTTCCTGCATTTCGGCGGCCCGGCCGCGCGCGGGGCGCGGGCGGCCGTCCGTCACTGGCTCAACAGACACCTGAAGTCCTAAGGAAAATTCCCGATTGTGGGACTGAGGGATTTCCCTTACCTCCCAAACCTTCACCACCGCGCGATCCGGACGCGGGAATCGGGGAGAAGTGAGGCTTTGAACCCGGTCCTGTTTCGCCGCCCCCTCTATGGCTACGGCCTGGCGGTCTGCGCCTGGCTGACCGCGTTCGGGGTGCGCATGGCCCTGGCCGACTGGTTCCCGCCGGGCTTCCCCTATCTGACCTTCTTCCCGGCCGTGGTGGTGATCGCCTATTTCTGCGGACTGGGGCCGGCGATCCTGACCGCCGTCCTGTCGGGCCTCAGCGCCTGGTGGTTCTGGATCGGGGCGCCGGGGTTCGACTGGAGCGCAGCGACCGGCCTGGCCCTGGCCTTCTACGTCTTCGTGGTGGCGGTCGACATCTTCTTCATCGTCGGCATGAATGCGGCGACCGACGGTCTGAAGCGCGAGGTGGCGCGCAACGCCGCCCTGGCCGAGAGCCGCGACCTCTTGCTGAAGGAGGTCCAGCACCGGGTGTCCAACAACATCCAGGTGGTCTCCAGCCTGCTGCGGCTGGAGGCCGGCATGACCCGGGACGAGACGGCCCGGCGCGTCCTGTCGGAGGCTGCGGCCCGCACCGCCCTGATCGCCAAGGTGCAGCGCAGCCTGTTGGACGCCGACGGCGCCGCCGCCCCCTTCGACGACCTGGCCCGCCGTCTGGTCGCCGACGCCCTGGAGGCCACGGGCCGCACGGATGTGACGATCGAGGTCGAGCGCGCCTGCCACGCCCTGACGGCGGAAGAGGCCACGCCGGTCGCCCTGATCCTGCTGGAATGCGTCAACAACGCCCTGGAGCACGCCTTCCCCGGCCGCCCCGGCCGGATCGAAATCCGCCTGTACGAGGCGGACGGGGAGCGCCGGCTGGAGGTGCGTGACGACGGCTGCGGCCCGCCGCCCGCCTTCGACCCCGGCCAGAGCCGCAGCCTGGGCCTGCGGATCGTTCTGGGCCTGACCGAACAGCTGCGCGGTCGGTTCAGTCTGGTCGACGGCGCGCCCGGCGCCCTGTGCCGCCTGACCTATCCGCGTCCCGCCGATCACTGATCGCCCGGCTTCCGTTTCTGTGGAAGACGCAAAGCCCTGATCCGCAAAAGCGAATTTGATCCGTCCACCGATGTTCACAGGCTTGTCCACCGCCGCCGGGCCGGTCATGCACATCGGGGCGAGTTCGGGCGCTTGCCTCATACCGGCTTTCGCGAGAACGTCAACAGGCCGAGGGACACGGCGGCGCGGAAAACGGGGGAGACCCCGGCTTCAAGCGGACCGGCCCGGCTCTCCGACCCGGCGTAACGGGCGATCTTCAGGATCGTAACGGACGTCAGGCGGGATCCAGGCTTCCGGCCTTCGACGGTCTTCAGGACCGGCGGACGCAGGGAGAACCGGATCGGGATCGACGGACGACGCGGACGCAATCCGCGGAACGCCTGAGACCAGGGGCGCGACAGGATACAGCCGACCGTCCTCGCGGGCTCCCGCCCCGACGACGCCCAGGCCGAGGTCCGAACCCACCCGGCCAAGTCCAACCCGGACTTGGCGAGGGGACGAAGCACACGGGCTCCCCCGCACGCTTCGTCCCCTCGCTCAATTGGGACGCTGCGCGGTCGCCGCCGTCGGATACGGCTTCATCGCTCCCCCGCCTTCCCAAGGCCGCCTTCCCCTCGTAAAGCAGGGCCATGATCCAGCGTGGGAATCGCCTGCTGAGCCGTCGCCGCGCCCTGCTCGCGGGCGGGGCGGCCGTGGTCGCGGGGGCGGCCCTGGGCCTGAGGGGCTGCGGCCGGTCCGAGGCGCCGGTGGACGAACAGGGCCGGGTGCGGCTGCGCTTCGCCACCGACTGGCGCGCCCAGGCCGAACAGGGCGGCTTCTATCAGGCCCTGGCGACCGGCGCCTATGAGAAGCGCGGGCTGAACGTCCAGATCGTCCAGGGCGGACCGGGCGTGAACGTGCCGCAACTGCTGGCCTCCGGCGCCGTCGAACTGGGCATGGGGTCCAACAGCTTCATCCCGATGAATCTGGTCGCGGCCGGCGCGCCCGTTAAGGCCGTCGCCGCCTTCTTCCAGAAGGACCCCCAGGTCCTGATCGCCCACCCGGACCCGGCGCTGGAGACGATCGCCGACCTGAAGGGCCGCCCCTTCCTGCTGGCCGACGCCTCGATCAACGCCTTCTGGGTCTGGCTGAAGGCCAAATACGGCTTCACCGACGATCAGGTGCGCAAATACACCTTCAACCTGGCGCCGTTCCTGGCCGACGAGCGGGCGGTGCAGCAGGGCTATCTGACCAGCGAACCCTACACCATCGAACAGGAGGCGGGTTTCGAGCCCAAGGTCTTCCTGCTGGCCGACGAGGGCTATCCCTCCTACGCCGCCATGGTCCTGGCCCCCAACGCCTTCGCGCGGGACAATGCGGCGGCCCTGCGCAGCTTCATCGCCGCCTCGGCGGAGGGCTGGCGCGACTATCTACGGGGCGATCCGGCGCCGGGCGACGCCCTGATCCGCAAGGACAATCCGGAGATGACCCAGGCCATCCTGGACCAGGCCCGGCAGAAGCTGCGCGACAACGCCATCGTCGACGGGGGCGACGCGGCGCTCTACGGCCTGGGCGCCATGACGGCCGACCGCTGGCAGGCCTTCTTCGACGTGACCAGCCAGGCGGGCGTCTTCGATCCGGGCCTGAACTGGCGCGAGGCCTTCACCGACAACTATCTGCCGGGCCGTGGCTGAGCCCATCGCCGCCCTGCGCGGAGCGACGGTCGATCTGGCCGGGCGCGGCGCGCTGGGGCCGCTGGACCTGATCGTGGCGCGGGGCGAGATCGTCGCCCTGGTCGGCGCCTCGGGCGCAGGCAAGTCCACGACCTTGCGCCTGCTGGCCGGGCTCCAGTCGCCCAGCGCCGGAACCGTCACGCGCGCCGTCGGACCGGGCCGCACCGGCTTCGTCTTCCAGAGTCCGACCCTGACGCCCTGGGCCGACGCCCAGGCCAATGTCGCCCTGCCGCTGGAGCTGGCGGGACGACCCCGCGCCGAGGCGCGCGAGCGGGCGGCCGCCGCCCTGAGCGCCGTCGGTCTGGGCGACCGGCTGGACGCCCGGCCGTCGGAACTGTCGGGCGGCATGGCCATGCGCGTCGCCCTGGCCCGCGCACTGGTGACGGGGCCCGAGCTTCTGCTGCTGGACGAGCCCTTCGCCGCCCTGGACAGCGTCACCCGCCGCCGTCTGATCGAGGATCTGCACGCCCTGTGGGCTGCGGCCGACCCCCGCCCCGCCGTCGTATTCGTCACCCATGACGTCGAGGAGGCCGTCTATCTGGCGCAGCGGATCGTGGTGCTGGAGGCGGCGACCGGCCGGCCCGTCGCCGATCTGCCCACGCCGTGCGCCCCGCCGCGCCCCGCCCGCTGGCGCGCCGATCCCGCCTATCGTCAGGCCGTGGAGACGACGGCCGAGGCCCTGGAGGCGGCGATGACGTCTCAGACGGCGGAGACTGCGGCGTGAGGCGGTCGGCCGAGCTGATCCCGCCCCTGCTGCTGGGCGTCGTCCTGCTGGCGGCCTGGGAGGGGGCCTGCCGTCTTCTGGACCTGCCGCCCTATTTCCTGCCGCCGCCCAGCGCCGTGGCCGCCGCCCTGATCGAGGCGGGGCCGCGTCTGGCCGCCTCCGCCTGGATCACCTTCGTCATGGCGGTCCAGGCCCTGATCGTCGCGGGCTTGGTCGGGGGCGGCCTGGCGCTTATGGTGTCGCTGCACGCCTCGGCCGAGCGGGCGGTGCGGCCCCTGGCGGTGGCGCTTCAGGTCACGCCGGTGGTGGCCGTCGCCCCCCTGGTCCTGATCTGGGCCGGGCTGGACCACGCCGACCGGGCGGTGGTCGCCCTGGCCGCCCTGGTCGCCTTCTTTCCCCTGTTCTCGGGCGTCCTGACGGGGCTGAAGTCGGCCGATCCGGATCTGGAGCGGCTGTTCGACCTCTATGGCGCCACGCCCCTGCAGCGGCTGTGGCGGCTGCGCCTGCCCTCGGCCCTGCCCTTTGCGCTGGAAGGTTTGCGGGTCGCGGCGGGCCTCGCTGTCATCGGCGCCGTGGTGGCCGAGTTCGTCTCGGGCTCGGGCGCCACCCAGGGGCTGGCCTGGCGCCTGCTGGAGGCCGGAAACCGGCTGCGGACCGCCGAGATGCTGGCCGGGGTTCTGTGCCTGACCCTGCTGGGCCTGGCGCTGAACGCGGCCGTGGGATTGGTCGAGCGAATCGTGACGGTGCGAATCCGGGTCCGCCGTTAGCGGCGGATTAAGCGATGGCCGCCTAGGCTTGCCCGATGTCATTCGCCCGAGGCCGTCTCTTGCGCCCTGTCCTGCTCCTGTCCAGCGTCCTGTTCGCGGCCCTTATGGGCGCGGGCGCGGCTGCGGCCCAGGTCGCCACGACGTCCGAGGGGCTGCGCTATCTGTCCTGGCCCGGCAAGCCGCCGGTCGCCCGCGGCCCCGACGCCCGCGCCTCGTCCGCTCGGACGACCGCTCCGCGCGCGACTCTTGCCGCGCTTCCCCTGGCCCGGCTGGACGCCCCAGCCTCCACGGCCGTCGCTGCCCGGCGGGGCCTGACCCCCGCCAGCGACTGGCTCTCGCCCGCCGTCGCGTCCCAGCCGGTGTCGCAGCCCCGCCCCTATGAGGCGACGACGCCCCAGCCCGCTCCCGTTCAAGTCGCTTCTGCGCAGCCGGAACCTGTTCAAGCCCCAGTCGTCCAGGCCCCAGTCGTCCAGGCCGCTGCGGTCCGGGTCGCGCCGCCCCCCCAGAACGCGCCCCAACCGGCGCCCCAGGCCGACGCCCTGGGCGATCCCATGGCGCCTCGCCGCGACGCCCCGATCTTCCGCCTGACGCAGACAAGCATGGCCGCCGCCGCCCCGGCCGCGACGCCGCCGGTTCAGACGGCCGCCGTTCAGGCCGAGGCGTCGCCGCTCGCCTCTGTCCCCTCGGCCGTTCCCCAGGGGGCCCGCTTCTATTCCGTCCATCGCCAGGCGGGTCATCGTCCTGACCCCATCCCCCAGGCGCAACCGGTCTATCTGGACGCCCTGCCGGTCGAGATGAGCCAGACGCCGTCCTCGGCGGACCTGGCTCAGCCCGACGGCCCGCCGGCCCTGATCCGCAATCGCGACGGCTCGGTGCGAGCCGCCCCGCCGTCGGCGGGCGGGTCCGACGCCGTGGACGAACGCTCATGAGCGAAGCCCTGCCCCCCGAAGACGCCGAGGCGATCAAGGCCTCGCGCCTGCCCCAGCTGATCGCCCTTGCGGAAGAGGCGTCCAGCGAGAAGCGCCGCCTGCTGCTGCGCGAACTGACCGACCAGTTCTTCGGCGACGTCGAGCACAGCGCGGCCGAGACCGACCTCTACGGCGCCGTGCTGGAAACCCTGTGCGAAGACATGGAGGTCGCGGTTCGGGCCGAACTGGCCGCGCGGTTCGCCGTCGCGCCCGATGCGCCCCACAGCCTGATCAAACGGCTGGCCCATGATGCGATCGAGGTGGCCGAGCCGGTGCTGCGCGGCTCCACCGTCCTGACCGACGCCGATCTGATCGGCGTGGTCTCCAAACACGGCCAGGACCATCTGCGGGCCGTATCCGGCCGGGTCGAGGTGCCCGAGGCGGTGTCCGAAATCATCGTGGCGCGCGGCGACGACCACACCCTGGGCGCCCTGTTGCGCAACGACGGCGCCCGGCTGTCGCGCGCCGCCTCCGAGACGGCGGTCGAGCGGGCCAAGGTCAATCCGGCGCTTCACGCCCCCGCAGTCGAGCGCAAGGGCCTGCCGATCGACCTGCTGAACGAAATGTATTTCGTCGTGGAGGCCCGGCTGCGCCACCAGATCCTGGAGCAGAACGCCAGCCTGGACCCGGCCCTGCTGGAGGCGGCCCTGGCGGCCGGGCGCACCCGCGTCGCCACCAGCGACGGCGCCCTGCCGCCCGACTACGCCGAGAGCCAGGCCTATGTCGAAGAACTGCATGCAGCCGGCCAGCTGACGCCCCAGGTGCTGATCCGTTTCCTGCGGTCCAAGGGCCGGACCCCTTTCCTGGTCGCCCTGTCGCGCCTGGCCGACATCGACTTCCACACCGCGCGCGGCATCGTCGATCGCCGCGACCTGGACGCCCTGGCCGTGGTCTGCAAGGCGGCCGACATCGACCGGGCCATCTTCCTGACCTATGCGGTGTCGCTGCTGGGCGCGGATTCCAACCCGATGGGCAAGGCCGCCGCCTATGGCCGGATGTACGGCGAACTGACCACGGAGGCCGCCGGGCGCACCCTGCGCTTCTGGCGCATGCGCCGCGTCGCCCAGGCGGCCTGATTCCGACAGGTCGCTCTCCCTTTCCCTGCCGGGAGTGAGAGATGCGCCTCATCCAAACAAAAACGCCCGCCTCTGGAAGGAGGCGGGCGTTCTATACCGATCAGTCCGGGCTTACTTCTTGGCGCGCGGCGCGCGGGCCGGCTTACGGCCGCCCTGGCCCAGGCCCATCTGCTTGGCCAGTTCGGAACGCGCCTTGGCGTAGTTCGGCGCGACCATGGGATAGTCCTTCGGCAGGTTCCACTTGGCGCGGTATTCTTCCGGGCTCATGTCGTATTTGGTGCGCAGATGGCGCTTCAGCGACTTGAACTTGCGGCCGTCTTCCAGGCAGATCAGGAAATCGGGGTTGATGGACTTGCGAATCGGCACCGCCGGTTCCTTGGGTTCCGGCTCGGCCTCGACCGGACCGCTCGAAACACCCGACAGGGCGGCGTGAATATTAGCGATCAACGCCGGAAGGGCCTCAGCCGTGACGGTGTTGTTGCCGACATAGGCCGATACGATGTCGGCGGTCATCTCGAGCAGTTCGGGCTTTTCTTCCATGCCTTGCGTCGCTTTCTGATTCTATTCAACTCGACTGAAACGCCAGCCGCGTTTTCACACCAGTCTCATAGAGTTATTGGTCGGCAAAAGCAATCGCAGAAGGAAACGCCGATTTTCGGCGGAAAAGCTTCGCGGAAAGCTGACAGGGATCAGCGGCCGAAGTCTTCGGCCAAGGCCAGCATCGCCGCTCGTTCCGGGGCTGAATATTCATCCACCTGTTCATCATCCCCGGCCCGAATAGCCTGCAACAGCGCCGGCGTCAGGGCCGATGACAGCGACCAGTTCCAGTAACGCAATACCGTCTGGGCCCGATCAACCGCCAGCAGGTCATAGGTGATCTGAACCCTCTCCCAGTCGGGATGAACCGAGCCGTCAGGCTGAACCTCGGGGCGACGCATGGATCTCCACAAGTTGTGGACGTCGGTCTTGGACAGACCGGTCGCCTTACACAATATGGCCAGGGGTTCGCCCCCCGCGTCGCCCAGGATCTTGGCCCCCGTCAGGGGTTTGATCCCGGACAGATAGGCGATTTCACTGGCGATCTCGCGCGACAGGCCGTCGCGGGCGGCCGTGGCGACCGCCTGTTCCAGACTGTCGAAGGGGCTCTTTTCGATAGCGGCGCGGTTGCGCTGGCGCCGTTCGATGAACTGCAGGGCCTTGCGCGCGACCGGATCGGCCCAGCCCTCGCTCGCCGCCATGGGAAAGACGTCCTCAGCGACCTCCTGCATGACGTCGCGCGAGACGCCGAAGCGCTGGAGGATGGTGCGCCGATCATCGGCGCCGCACCACCAGAACATCACATAGGCCCCCGACGGCCGCAGCTCCGGCCGTTTCAGCAGGCCGCCGCACAGGCCCGGGTGGGTCCGGCTGAGGGCCACCACCGTCTCGATCCCGGCCTGGGACAGGCGGGCGGTCGAGTTGCGCAGCAAGGTCTCGATCACCTCCGGCTCGCCGAAACCGACCAGGGTCTCGCAGACGATTTCCGACAGGCCGCGCCGCGCGGCCATGACGCGCCGGTGCTCGGCGCCCGCTTCGCGGGCGCAGGCGACCAGATCGGCGTCGCTGAGGGCGGCGCACTGTTCGATCAGCACCTGGGCGATCTCGATCTCGTCGCGCAGCAGCAGCCGGGCCAGGGCGTCGGGCAGTTCGGCCAGGGCGGCCAGCCGCCCCGCCACCCGGCGACGCTCCTCCGGCGAGGCGAGGCGCAGCATGTCGACCAGCAGGTCCCCGACCACCGACCGTTCGAAGGCGTTGATCCGGCTGGCGGGCAGGGAGACCACGTCGGCCAGCCGTTTCAGCAGGGCCCGGCGCGCCCTCAACGGCGGCGGCCCGGCCTCCTCTTCCTCGATCAAGGTTGGCGGCTGGCTCATGGCGCCACCCTAAAACCTGGCGGGTTAAGCCGAAGTATCGCCGATCCTCACAGGCCTTCGAACAGGGCGGTCGACAGATAGCGTTCGGCGAAGGAGGGGATGACCACCACGATGGTCTGGCCCGCGCTCTCGGGCCGGGCCGCCAGACGGAAGGCGGCGACCAGGGCCGCGCCCGAGCTGATGCCGACCGGAATTCCCTCCAGCCGGGCCGCCTTGCGGGCCATGTCGAAGGCCTCGTCGTTCGACACCTGCTCCACCCCGTCCACCACCGACGGATCATAGATGGCCGGGACGAAGCCGGCGCCGATGCCCTGGATCTTGTGCGGGCCCGGCGCGCCGCCGGACAGGACGGGCGAGGCCTCGGGCTCGACCGCGATCATGCGGATCGAGGGCTTCTTGGCCTTCAGGGCCTGGCCCACGCCCGAAATGGTGCCGCCGGTGCCGACGCCGGCGACCACCACATCCACCGCCCCGTCGGTGTCGTTCCAGATCTCCTCGGCCGTTGTGGCGCGGTGGATGGCCGGATTGGCCAGGTTTTCGAACTGGGACGGGCTGACGGCGCCGGGCGTGGAGGCCAGCAGCTCCTCGGCCCGGGCGATGGCGCCCTTCATCCCTTTTTCAGCCGGGGTCAGCTCCAGCTGGGCGCCCAGCAGGGCCAGCATCTTGCGCCGTTCGATCGACATGCTCTCGGGCATGCACAGGATCAGCTTCAGCCCCTTGGCGGCGGCGACGAAGGCCAGGGCGATGCCGGTGTTGCCGCTGGTCGGTTCGATCAGGACGGTCTCGGGCGTGATCTTGCCCGCCGCCTCCAGCGCCTCGACCATGGCCACGCCGATCCGGTCCTTCACAGACGCGATCGGGTTGAAGAACTCCAGCTTGGCCAGGACCGTCGCCCCTTCGACCGGCGCCAGCTCGGCCGACAGGCGCGGCAGCCGCACCAGGGGGGTGTCGCCGATGGTGTCGACGATGGTGTCATAGACCTTGCCCCGGCCCTTCTTCACGTGACGGGACGCATCATAGTGGAAGTCGGACATGGGGCGGGCTCCGGGGTAGGGGACGGGTCGTTCAGGATGCGTAACAGATAGACGGCGCGTCCGATCCGCAAGGGGTCAGAGGCGATGATTTCTACGGCCGACCGTCAGAAGAGGCGCCGCCACATGCCGCCACATTATGCAGCCGACCTCGCCCCAACGTGTCCCATCGGACCTTGCCACCCTGGGGCGAAGCGGGGGAAAAGGACGCAGCCGGGGGATTCATGCGCCAGACGCCGACCAATAACACGCTGTTCTACGGCGACAACCTGACCATACTGCGCGAACATGTGGCCGATGAGAGCGTGGACCTGATCTATCTGGACCCGCCGTTCAACTCGAACGCCAACTACAATGTCCTGTTTCGGGCGCCGGGCGGGGAGCAGTCGCAGAGCCAGATCGAGGCGTTCGAGGACACCTGGCACTGGAACGTCACGGCCGAGCGCGCCTATGCCGAGGTGCTGCAATCGGGCAATTCGGACGCCGCCAACATGCTGTCGGCCATGCGGTCCTTCCTGGGGACCAATGACATGATGGCCTATCTTTCCATGATGGCGGTGCGTCTGCTGGAACTGCACCGGGTGCTGAAGCCGACGGGGTCGCTGTATCTGCACTGCGACCCCACGGCGAGCCATTATCTGAAGTTGCTGCTGGATGCTGTGTTTGGGCCGAAATTTTATAAAAACGAAATCATTTGGAAAAGAACTAGCTCACATGGAGATGCATCAACCGGATATGGCGATGTAACGGATACTATCCTGTTTTATTCCAAAACAGAAAAACCGACTTGGAACCGGCAATTCATAGAATTATCTCAAAAACATACCGATAGCAAATATACATCGATAGATCAAAGCGGACGCCGATACACAACGCGCGACTTGAGAAGCCCCAGCCCTCGTCCAAATCTGACCTATGAATACAAGGGATTTCAACCCCACCCTAACGGCTGGTCAATTTCTCGCGAACTAATGGCCGAGTATGACGCCAAAGGCCTTCTTCACTTCCCGAAGTCTGCAGAAGGTCGCATTAGAATGAAAATCTTCCTCGACGAGAGACGAGGAAAGCCGCTGCAGAATCTGTGGGACGACATTTCTCCTATCAACTCGCAAGCCCAGGAACGCCTCGGCTATCCCACCCAAAAACCGGTCGCGTTGCTCGAACGCATCCTCGCGGCCTCGTCTAACGAGGGCGACGTGGTGCTCGACCCCTTCTGCGGCTGCGGCACCACGGTCCATGCGGCGCAGAAGATGAACCGGCGCTGGATCGGCATCGACGTCACCCATCTGGCGGTCGGCCTGATTCAGCGGCGGCTGCGGGACGCCTTTCCCTTGGCGCAATTCCAGGTTCTGGGCACGCCCCGCGACCTGGACGCCGCCAAGGCCCTGGCCCAGGCCGACAAGCACCAGTTCCAGCTGTGGGCCCTATCGATGATCGACAACGCCGTGCCCTACAAGGGCGGACGCAAGGGCGCCGACGGCGGGGTGGACGGCTATGTCTATTTCCAGGTTCCGTCCGACGACGGGGCGGGCTCCAAGACCGTTACGGGCAAGGCCATCGTCTCGGTCAAGGGCGGCGGGGTCTCGGACCCCCAGGTCAAGGATCTGATCACCACCATCGACCACGAGGGCGCGCAGATGGGTCTGTTCGTCACCCTGCTGCCGCCTACGAAGCCGATGGTGGCGCGGGCGGCGGCGGCGGGCTTCTACGAAGCCGGAGGGCGGACCTATCCGAAGGTGCAGATTCTGACCATCGAACAGTTGTTCGACGGCAAACGGCCCGAAATGCCCTGGCTCGATCCCAGCGTATTCAAGAAGGCAAAGCGCGAGGCCGCCCCGAACACCCAGGGCACACTGCTTTAGAACGCCTCCCAGCCGTCCTCGTCCGGGGCGGCGGAGGGGGCGGGGGCGGCGCCGCCGCGGCCGACGCTCTTCAAGGCCGTGACGGCGGCCGAGGGGGACGGCGGGGGCGTGACCGCGACGGGCGTCGGGGTGGAACTGCGGGCGGCGGCGGGGGCGGCGGCGCCGACCTTGAAGCGGGCGACGGCGGCGTGCAGGCCGTCGGCCTCCTGGGACAGGGCGTGGCTGGCGGCGGTGGACTGTTCGACCATGGCGGCGTTCTGCTGGGTCATCTGGTCCATCTGATTGACGGCCGTATTGACCTCGGCCAGGCCGGTGGCCTGTTCGGCGGCCGAGGCGGAGATGTCGGTCACCAGGCTTTCGATCTGGGCGACATGGGCCACGATCCGGTCCAGGGCTGCGCCGGTCTCGGTCACCAGTTTGACGCCCGATCCGACCTGGGCGGTCGATTGGGTGATCAACCCCTTGATCTCCTTGGCGGCGTCGGCCGAGCGTTCGGCCAGGGCGCGCACCTCGGAGGCCACCACGGCGAAGCCGCGGCCGCTTTCGCCGGCCCGCGCCGCCTCGACCCCGGCGTTCAGGGCCAGGAGATTGGTCTGGAAGGCGATCTCGTCGATGACGCCGATGATCTGGCTGATCTGGCTGGACGAGCGTTCGATCTCGCCCATGGCGGCGACGGCGTCGCGCACCACCGAACCGCTCTTGTCGGCGTCGTCGCGGGCGGCCTGAACGGCGCCGGCGGCCTGGACCGCGCCTGAGGCGGTGGCGCGCACCGTGGCCGTGACCTGATCCAGGGCGGCGGCGGTCTCCTCCAGGCTGGCGGCCTGCTGTTCGGTGCGGCGCGACAGGTCGTCGGCGGCCTTGGCGATTTCGGCGGCGCCCGCATTGATGGCGCCCGTATTGGCGGCGATGGTGGCGATGGCCTGTTGCAGCCCGTCCACCGCCCCGTTGAAGTCGGTGCGCAGCCGTTCATAGGCGGCCGGGAAGGGATCGACGATGCGATAGGTCAGGTCGGCGCGCGCCAGGGCCTCCAGCCCATGGCCCAGGCCGGCGACGATGGCGGCCTGTTCGCGGGCGGTCGCCTCGCGCGTCGCCTCCTCGGCGCGGCGGCCCTGTTCGTCCTTCAGCCGCAGTTGTTCGGCCTGATCGGCCTCGGCCCGGACGCGGGCGGCGATCAGGGCCTGGATGTCGACCACGGCGCGGGCGATGTCGCCGATCTCGTCCTTGCGGGCGGCCTCGCCCAGTTTGACCTCGGTCCGGCCCTGGGCCAGGGCGCGCAGATCGTCGGTCAGGCGGCGGATCGGCGCCACCATGCCGCGCACCCCCGCCAGGATCAGGCCGGCGCTGATCAGCATGGCGGCGATGACGGCCGCGATCATGACGATGCGGCTGACGGCGGCCGTCGCCTCGGCGGCGGCGGCGTCGGACTGGGCCTCGGCCTCGATCTTCTCGGCGGCGGCGCCCATGGCGGTTTCCAGCACGCCGAACTGTTCCTGGAACTCGCCCATGCGCCGCTGGGCGGCGGCGGGATCGGCTTCAGCCAGATCGACCATCTGGCCCGCAGCCTGGACATAGGTGCGAAGCGGCGCCTCCACCTCCTGAAGCGCAGCCTTCAGCTCGGGATCGGTGGCCAGCTGCGTGTTTTCGGCGACGGCGGCCTCGAACGTCTCGCGGTGCTCCTTCAACCCGGCCTTCATCTCGGCGGGATCGACGCCGTTGGCCGGGTCCGACGACAGCAGCGCCCCGAAGACGTCGGAGCGCAGGGCGTCGTGCATCATGTCGGCCTGCATATGGTTGCGCAGGATCGAGGCCGAGACCGTCGCCCGGTCCAGGGCGTCGCCCAGGTCGGCGTTCATCTTCAACCCCAGGCCGGCGGTGCCGACGGAGAGGACCAGGACCGCGATCCCGGTCGCCGTCACCTTCTTGCCGATCGTCCAGTTCATCGCGCGCGCTCCCACACAATTCCGAACGGGGTTACGGGAGTTTGGGTTAACGCGCCGTTGCCGGTCCGATACGGCTTGCCCCCAATGTAATGCGAAGGTCCGTGTTCACCTTCCGAAGCTAGGCTGGAGGTTCAACATCACGGACTTCCGGCCATGCAGAATGCTAAGCCCCGCTCCCTTCTCCGCCGTCTGGCGGCCCTGGCCGGTCTGGCCGCCGTCGCGGCGCCGACCTTCGCCCTGGCCCAGGCCGAGACGGAGATCGAACCGACCTGGGCCTTCGCGGCCGAATACACCGCCGACGTCACGGGCGTCGTCTCGGGCGGGGCCGCGCGGGCGGGCCGCTATCTGGACAATCTGAGCGTCAGCCTGGACGGGGATCTGGAACGGGCCTGGGGCTGGCGCGGCGCGCGGCTGCATCTGTCGGGCCTTTACAACGGCGGGGGCGAGCCCAACGCCCTGGCCGGAACCCTGCAAGGGGTCGACAATATCGAGGTCGCCGCCCAGGGCGCACGACTGTATGAGGCCTGGATCGAACAGGACCTGGGCTGGGGAAGCCTGCTGGGCGGGCTTTATGATCTGAACAGCGAATTCTACGCCACCGAGGCCTCGGGCCTGCTGCTGGCGCCGCCGTTCGGCATCGGCTCGGAACTGGCCTCCACCGGTCCGAACGGCCCGGCCATCTTCCCCTCCACCTCCCTGGCGGCGCGGCTGCGGATCGGGGACGTCGAGACCTTTTACGCTCAAGGCGCGGTGGTGAACGCCGACGCCCGCACCATCGGCGACCGGGGCGGGGTGGCCACCACCCTGGATCACGGCGTCCTGGGCATCGTCGAGGTCGGGGGCCGCGTCAACGGGGCGGGCCGCTACGCCGTCGGCGTCTGGCGCTATGACCAGCATCAGGACGACATCCGCGACCTGACGCCCGACGGCGAACCGGCCCAGAGCCTGGCGCGCGGCGCCTACGCCCTGGCCGAGGGGCGGGTCTATGGGACGGCGAACCCGGACGGGCCCCAGGTCGATCTGTTCGGCCGGATCGGCGCCTCGGACGGGGACACCACCGATTTCGAAGGCGGCTGGCAGGCCGGCGTCCTGGTCAGCCAGGTCTGGGCGGGCCGCCCCGACAGCCAGGTCTCCTTGGGCGTCCATCAGGGCTGGCTGTCCGACAAGGGCCGCGCCAACATCGCCGACGCCGGCGACGACCCCGCCCATTACGAAGAGGGGCTGGAACTGACCTACGCCGACCGGATCGGCCGTTTCACCCTCCAGCCGGACGTCCAGCTGATCCGCTACGCCGGGGGTCTGCGCGACGCCGACACGGTGGTGGTGGTCGCGCTGCGGATCACGACCGCCCTCTATTAATCCACCACGGCGCGGGCGGGGTCGAAGCCGACCACCTCGCGGATCACGATCATGCTGCGATAGCTGCGGACCCCCTTTTCCGGGACCAGTTCGCGGATGCCGAAGGCTTCGTAATCGGCCATGGTCGGGACGGCCACGGTCAGCAGATAGTCGGTCTCGCCCGTCACGTCCCAGGCGCCCTGGACCTCGGGACTGGCCCTCATGGCCTGCTGGAAGGCGGTCATGACCTTGCGATCCTGAGTGTTCATCTCGACCAGCACATGCAGGACGATGCGCGGCTTGATCCGGGCCGGATCGACCAGGGCGACGTCGGCGACGATGACCCCTTCGGCCCGGAGGCGCCGCATCCGCCGCAGCACCGCCGATTCCGACAGGCCCACCGCCTGGGCCGTGACCCGCGCCGGCTCCTGATTGTCGCGCCGCGCCCGCGCCAGCAGCCGCCGGTCAAACTCGTCCAGGGTGACGAAATCCGTCATATCATGCTCTTTAACGCCGCTTTTCGGCGCAAGGAGGCCGGAAATCGGCGAGATACGCAAGCGGCTTTGGGCTATCTCTCGTCCCATGACCGCGCCCAGCCTGAGCCCGAGCCTGCAGTCCCCGCTGATCGCGCGGCTGATCCCCTACGCCGCCCTGTTCGCGGGGATGATGATCCTGGCGGGGGGCACATCCTTCGCCAAGAGCCTGTTTCCGGTGATCGGGGCGCAGGGGGCCACCGCCTATCGCGTCGGGATCTCGGCCCTGCTGCTGGTTCTGGTGTTCCGGCCCTGGCGGTTCGCCCTGACCCGGGCCGATCTGAAGGCCGTCGTCCTGTACGGCGCCGTCCTGGGGGCCATGAATCTGAGCTTCTACATGGCGCTGCGCACCATTCCGCTGGGCGTGGCCATCGCCATCGAATTCATCGGGCCGCTCAGCCTGGCCCTGATCCATTCGCGCCGGCCGATCCATTTCGTCTGCGTCGGTTTCGCTGTGCTGGGCCTGGGCCTGCTGCTGCCGCTGAAGGGCGGAGCGGGATCGCTGGACCCGGTCGGCGTGGCCCTGGCCGCCTTCGCCGGCCTGTGCTGGGCGCTGTACATCATCTTCGGCAAGCGGCTGACCCATTTGCATCCGGGCCAGTCGGTGGCCCTGGGCATGAGCGTGGCGGCGATGGTCGTCGTCCCCTTCGGCCTCGCCCACGCCGGGGCGGCCCTGTTCAACCCGGCCATCGTCGTCGCCGGCCTGGCGGTGGCGATCTTCTCCAGCGCCCTGCCCTATTCGCTGGAGATGGTGGCCCTGCGCGGCATTCCCAAACGCACCTTCGGCGTGGTGCTCAGCGCCGAACCCGCCATCGGCGCCCTGGCCGGCCTGATCGTCCTGCACGAACATCTGACCGGCCAGCAATGGATCGCCATCGCCGCCATCGTCATCGCCTCGGTCGGGGCCATCGCGACGACGCGGGAGACGCCGGTCGCAGGAGATCCGGTTTAACCCCCCCTTCACCCCCCGTTAACCATGATGGCGCAAACGGTTAACGCCTGTTTCTGGGGTTCGTCTTGCATAATCTCGTCGCCGCCGTCGAAGCGATCGACCCCCTGGTCGTCACCGGCAAGGTCGCGGGGGTGTCGGGCCTGCTGATCGAGTCGCGAGGCGGCCTGTCGCGGCTGGCGGTCGGGGCGCGGGCCGAGATCGGGCGGCGCGGGCTGGAGCCCCTGCCGGCCGAGGTGGTGGGGTTCCGCGACGCCAAGGCCCTGTTGATGCCGTTCGGCCCGGTCGAGGGGGTGGCGCCCGGCGCCGAGATCCGCATCGTCGACCAGGCCGCCAGCGTGCGCCCGACCACCGCCTGGCTGGGCCGCATCATCGACGCCTTCGGCAATCCCATCGACGGCCTGGGCCCCCTGCCCCAGGGGCCGGCGCCCTATCCCCTGCGCACGCCGCCGCCCCCGGCCCATTCGCGCGGCCGGGTGGGCGAGCGGCTGGACCTGGGGGTCAGGGCCATGGACGTCTTCACCACCACCTGCCGGGGCCAGCGGCTGGGCATCTTCGCGGGTTCCGGCGTGGGCAAGTCGGTGCTTTTGTCCATGCTGGCCAAACAGGCCAGCTGCGACGCGGTCGTGGTCGGCCTGATCGGCGAACGGGGCCGCGAAGTGCGCGAGTTCGTTGAAGAGACCCTGGGCGAAGAGGGGCTGAGACGCGCCGTCGTCGTGGTCGCCACCAGTGACGAGCCGGCCCTGAAACGCCGCCAGTCGGCCTATATGACCATGGCCATCGCCGAGTTCCTGCGTGATCAGGACCTGGAGGTCCTGTGCCTGATGGACAGCGTCACCCGTTTCGCCATGGCCCAGCGCGAGATCGGCCTGGCGGCGGGCGAGCCGCCGACGACCAAGGGCTATACCCCCACCGTCTTCACCGAACTGCCCAAGCTCTTGGAGCGGGCCGGGCCGGGGCCGATCCGGCCCGACGGCACGACGGCCGCGCCCATCACCGCCCTGTTCACCGTCCTGGTGGACGGGGGCGACCATGACGAGCCCATCGCCGACGCCGTGCGCGGCATTCTGGACGGCCATATCGTGATGGACCGTAAGATCGCCGAGCGCGGGCGTTTCCCCGCCATCGACGTGCTGAAATCCGTCAGCCGGACCATGCCCGCCTGCCAGACCCTGCCCGAGCGCGAGCTGAACAAGCGCGCCCGCCAGTGTCTGTCGGCCTATGGCAATATGGAGGAGCTGATCAAGATCGGCGCCTACCGCACCGGCGCCGACCCGATCGTGGACCGGGCCATCGCCCTGAACCCCGCGCTGGAAGAGTTTCTGAGCCAGGACAAGGACGACGTCACCCGTCTTTCCGATTCCTTTACCCGGCTGGAGACTATTCTGAACCAAGGCATGATCAGAGAGTGACGAAATGACCGCTTGGGCCCAATCCCTGATCCGCATCTCCAACTATGAGGTCGAAACCCTGCAAAAGCGCCTGGCCGAGGTCAGCGCACGCCGGGCCACGGCCGAGATGCGGCTGGCGGTTCTGGACGCCGAGGTCGAGGTGGAGCGCGAGCGCGCACGCCTGGACGCCGACGCCAATATGATGCTGGCCGCCTATCTGAACGGCTGGAAGGCCCGCCGCGCCGCCGCCGAAAGCGATCTGAGCGTCATCGACGCCGAAGAGGCCGGGGCCCGCGACGCCCTGACGGGCGCCTTCGAAGAGCTGAAGAAGTTCGAACACGTCGCCGAAACCACCCGGCTGAACAAGCTGATCGCCATCGCCAAGCGCGAAACCGCCGCCTTCGACGAGCTGGGCCTGCGGAAGCGTGCGGTCTGAGGACTCTCAGACCTTCCCCCGCTTGCGGGGGAAGTGTCAGCTCGTCGAGCGGAGCGAGACGGCTGACGATGGGGGAAGTCTTCTGTTGAGCAGCACGTCCCTCTCCGATCCTGGTTCGCTTCGCGAACGCCGGGCCACCTCTCCCGCAAGCGGGAGAGGGTTTGGTCTCTCTCGCCGCGCCGTGATCGCCTCGTCGCTGGCCCTGGCCGCCTGCGACCGCACCTCGGCCGAACCGACGCCGCCGAACCTTCCCGCGCTGAAGTCCGTCGCCCCCGCCCCGTTCGGCACGGCGATCAAGGCGATGCAGATCGACGACCCCGACTGGGTCGCCCTGGCCCGCGCCCAGGTCTGTCAACTCACGCCCGAGTGGGAGATGAAGATGGAATATGTCCTGGCCGACGGGCTGGACCGGCCCCGGTTCGACCGGTCGGACCGGATCGCCGCCTTCGCTGCCCGCAACGGCATGGCCCTGCACGGCCACACCCTGATCTGGTATTCGCAAGGGGCCGAGGCCTTTGCGGGCCTGTCCGGCGCGGCCTTCGACCGGGCCTTCGACGGCTATGTCGCCGCCGTGGCCGGCCGGTATCGCGGCAAGGTCCGCAGCTGGGACGTGGTCAATGAGCCGATTCTGGACGACGGCTCGGGCCTGCGCGACTGCCACTGGAGCGCCCGATACGGCCACGACGGCTATATTCTGCGCGCCTTCGAACAGGCGCGGGCGGCCGATCCGGACGCGGTGCTGTTCCTCAACGAATACAATCAGGAAAGCGTGCCGGCCAAGGGCATCCAGTTCCTGAAACTGGTCGAGCGGCTGTTGAAGGCGGGGTGTCCGCTTCAGGGGCTGGGGCTGCAGTCGCATCTTTGGATCGACATCCCCGAGGGGGCGATCAGCACCTTCATGCGCGAGGCGGCCCAGTTCGGCCTGCCGATCCATGTGTCGGAGCTGGACTGCACCTTGCGGACCGAGAACCGGCTGGACCTGCGCGGCGCAGGTCAGCGCACGGCCTTGCAGACGGCGCGGGTGCGGGAGTTGGCGGAAGCCTTTACAGCCCTGCCGGCGGCCCAGAGGTTCGCCTTCACCGTCTGGGGTCTGCGCGACACCGACAGCTGGTATCGTCAGGGCGACAAGGACGACGGGCGCGACCGGCCCCTGCCCTTCGACGGCGCGGGACGACCGGGGCCGATGGCGGCGGCCCTGGCCCAAGGGTTCGCTTAAAGTCGGGGGAAAAGACCGGCTTCGGGCGGTCGGCCGGGAGACCGCCCGAAGTCGGATCAGGGTCTCAGGACTTCTTCTTGGCCGTTTGAGCCGGGGTCTCGGCGCGCTGATGACGGCTGTGGCGGGCCGGACGCTGCGGACGGGCGGCCGAGGTCGTCGAATGGGCGGTCGAGGCGGTCGCGGCCGGGGCGCGGCCAGCGGCGGCGGCCGAAGCGGGGGCCGAGGCGGGGACGGTTCCGGCGAAGGCGGCGCCGCTGCTCAGGGCGACGACGGCCAGGGCGCCCAGGACGGCGGAGGTGCGGAAGGATTTCATCTGAAGTCTCTCTGTGTTGAGAACGTCCGTTCGTTTCGGACGACCCGTTTCTCGACGCCGGCTCCGGCGGGCGATGGGCGGTTCGGTGTCGGCCCGTGTCGGCGGGGCGGAGATTTGTGTCCGACTGTGTCGGCCGCCTTTTCGCCATCAGCCGGGCGGACAGAGACGACCGACCCGCCACGCTGAACCCGCCCCATGACCGCCGCCCCGCCCGTGCTTCTGGTCGTCGACGACGACCGCGATATCCGCACCCTTCTGGCCGATCATCTGGAGCAGCACGGCTTTCGCACCTTAAAGGCGGCCGACGGCCGGGCGGCCAAGGCGGCGCTGGAGGCCGGGCCGGTCGATCTGGTGGTGCTGGACCTCAATCTGCCGGACGAGGACGGCCTTAGCCTGTGCCGCGCCATCCGGGCGACGTCGCGGACCCCGGTCATCATGCTGACGGCGCGGGGCGATCCGATCGACCGGATCGTGGGGCTGGAGATGGGGGCCGACGACTATATGGCCAAGCCGTTCGAGCCGCGCGAGCTGGTGGCCCGCATCCGCACCGTCCTGCGCCGCGCCCGCCCGGAGGCCGAGCCGGTCCAGGGGCGCTGCGCCCAGTTCGCCGGCTGGTCCCTGGACGTCGCCGCCCGCAGCCTGACGGCGCCGGACGGGCGGGTGGCGCCCTTGTCCGGGGCGGATTTCGACCTGCTGCACGCCCTGGTCCGAAATGGCGGGCGGCCCCTGTCGCGCGAGCGCATCCGCGCCCTGTCCACCGTCGCCGACGCCGACGACCGGGCGGTCGATCTGAGGGTCAGCCGCCTGCGCCAGAAGCTGGGCGACGACGCCAAGAACCCGGTCCTGATCCGCACGGTGCGCAGCCTGGGCTATATGTTGTCGGGCCCGGTGACGTGGCGCGCCTAGGCCGGGGCTCGAAGCGGGGGCTGGGCGGCGCCGTCGACGGATCGACGGTCCGGCTGTTCGCCCTGGTCCTGGTCGGGGCCCTGGCGGCGGCGGCGGTGACCTTTCTGGCGCTTCAGCTGGGCCGCCATCACTGGCTGAAACAGGCCCATGACTTCACCACGGCCGAGCGGATCGGCGACCTGGCCCAGGCCGACGACGATCCGGCCGCCGCCGTGGCCGTGGCCCTGACCCCGGCCGACGGACAGCGGCGCGGGCCGCCCGACCCCGCCCTGACCCAGGCGGTGGCCCAGGCCCTGGCCCGACGCGGCGTGACCGGGGTCAAGGTGCGGGCCTATGAGGCGGCCAAGGCCGCCTGCGGCGCCCCGGCGGACGCGGCCCTGCGCTGTCGCATCCTGACCCTGGACCCCCAGGACGGGACGGCCGTGGCCCCGGTGGCGGTCAGCCTGCCGCCCGCCCCGCGCCCGTGGAATCTGGGGCGGGACAGCGCCCTGCTGCTGGCCGTGGGTCTGGCGACTGTGGCGGCGACGGCCTGGCTGGCGTCACGCCGGGCGGCGGCGCCCCTGGCGCGGCTGTCGGCCGGGGCCGAGGCCCTGGGCCGCGACCTGGACGGCCCGCCCCTGGCGGTGGAGGGGACGCGCGAGGTGCGCCAGGCGGCCCTGGCGCTGAACGCCATGCAGACCCGGCTTCAGGCCCTGATCGCCGAGCGGGCCCGCGTCCTGGCCGCCGTGGCCCACGATCTTCAGACGCCCCTGACCCGGCTGAGGCTGCGGGTCGAAAAGGTGGCGGACGAGACCCTGCGCGCTCAGCTGATTGCGGATCTGGCGGCCATGCAGCATCTGGTCCGCGAGGGGCTGGACCTGGCGCGGCTGGAGACCCGGATCGAGCCGGTCGTCCCGGTCGATCTGGACGCCCTGCTGTCGGCCCTGTGCGAGGATGCGGCCGAGGCGGGACAGCCGGTCGTCTTCGTTAAGGGCTGCGGGGCGGTGCGGCCGACCCGGCCCCTGGCTCTGAGGCGGTGCCTGACCAATCTGATCGACAACGCCGTGCGCCACGGCGGCGATGCGGCGGTCCGGGCCGAGGTCGAGGGCGAGACGGTGCGTCTGATCGTCCGCGACCACGGGCCGGGCGTTCCCGAAGACCGGCTGGAGGCCCTGTTCGAGCCCTTCTACCGGCTGGACCCGTCGCGGTCGCGCGACAGCGGCGGCTCGGGCCTGGGCCTGACCATCGCCCGCCGCATGGCCGAGATCGCCGGCGGCCGCCTGACCCTGGCCAATGCGGCGGACGGGGGAATGGAGGCGACGGTGACCTTCGCGCCGGACGAAGAACGGGGCTGATCGACAGGTGTCGGCCAACCCTTGAGTTCCCATATTGGAAACTTCTCCTTGTTTCCAGATTGGAAACATGCGATACGAACCCATGAACGTGATCGCGAAATCAGCCCTGGTGAAGTTCTGGGAGGCCCAGCCGAAGGGCAAGCCCCAGGATACGGCGAAGGCGGCGATGATCGAGTGGCACACTGCCGCCTCGGATGCCGACTGGAACAACTTCGCAGAGCTGAAGGCCACCTTCAGCAGCGCCGACTATGTGGTGGACGGCAAGATCGTCTTCGACGTGGGCGGCAACAAATACCGGATCGTCGGTCTGGTGGGGTTTCGGGCCAAGAGGATTTTCATCCTCTTCGTCGGGACTCACGCTGAATACGACAAGATCGATGTGGCGAAACTATAGGATTGGAGAGAGCGACGATGACGATGGACATAAGCACGATCCGCACCCTGGCTGACGAGGCCGAATACCAAGCGGCGCTGAAGGCGGTGCGGCCCTATTTCGAGAACGAACCTGCTGAAGGCTCCGAGGCGGCCGCCCATTACGACGCCCTGGTCCTGCTGATCGAGGACTATGAGCGCCGGCACTATCCAATCCCACGGGCCGAGCCGGTCGATGTGCTGAAGTTCGTCATGCAGGCGAACAACTATACGCAGTCAGATCTGACCGAGATCCTCGGCTCCAAGGCGCGCGCCTCCGAGCTGCTGAACGGCAAGCGGGAGATCAACCTCGATCAAATCCGAAAGATCAGCCGGGCTTGGCGGATTCCGGCCGGATCGCTTGTCGGCGACTTAGCCGCCTAACACGGTCAAGGGCGCCCATGTCCTCCACGCCAGGAACACAACTAGAAGCGACATCGGTCCTGCTCACCACCAGATCGCCCAGCTGCATCCGAACGCCCGGTTCGCAGCCTCTAAAGGCTTAAAGCCCTTTTCAGGAGACGCCCGTGCCCCTTTTCCTTCGCCTTCGTCGCGGCCGTCTCGCGGCCTCCGTCCTGGCCCTGGCTCTGGCCCCCGTCCTGGCGGCGGGCCCCCTCGCAGCCCAGGATCGGGCGCCGGACGTGGCCCGAATGGACCAGATCGTCCGGGCCTCCAGCGAGGCCGACGCCTTTTCCGGCGCCGTCCTGGTCGCGCGCGACGGGGAGATCCTGCTGGACCGGGGCTATGGTCTGGCGAACCGGGAATGGGGCGTCCCCAATGACGGCGACGTCAAATTCCGCCTGGGCTCGCTGAGCAAACAGTTCACGGCCGTCGCCGTCCTGCTGTTGAGCGAACAGGGCAAGGTCGATCTGGACGCCCCGATCAAGACCTGGCTGCCCGACGCCCCGGCCGCCTGGGACGCCGTCACCCCGCGCCGGCTTTTGAGCCACACCGCCGGCCTGCCCAACTTCACCACCTTTGCCGACTATGAGGCGCTGAAGACCCGGCCGGCCACGACGGCCCAGCTGATCGCCCGGTTCAGCGGGCGGCCCCTGGACTTCGCGCCGGGCGAAGGCTTCGCCTATTCCAACTCGGGCTATATCCTGCTGAGCGCGGTGATCGAAGCGGCCAGCGGTCAGACCTACGCCGACTTCATTCAACAGGCGCTGTTCACCCCGCTCGGCATGGCCGACAGCGGCTATGACCGGCACGACCGCATCCTGCCTCGACGCGCCTCGGGCTATACGAAGGAGGCGTCCGGCGTGGTCCACGCCGACTATGTGGACATGAGCATCCCCCTGGGCGCGGGCGCCCTGTACTCGACCACCCACGACCTCTTGAAATGGGAACAGGCCCTGTTCGGGGGCCGGGTCCTGAAGCCCCAGTCCCTGGCCGCCCTGACCACCCCGGTCAGGAACGGCTACGCCCTGGGTTTGGCCGCGACGCCGGACCGGAAGCTGGTCTGGCACAATGGGGCGATCGAGGGGTTCAACACCTATATGGCCTATGCGCCGGACGACCGGATCGCCGTCATCGTCCTGGCCAATCTGAACGGCCAGGCGCCCGACAAGCTGGGGCCGGACCTGATGACCCTGGCGCGCGGCGGGACCGTGACCCTGGCCTCGGAACGCCGCGTCGTGACCCTGCCGGCCGAGGCCCTGGCCGCCTATGTCGGGGTCTATTCCCTGTCGCCGACCTTCGCCCTGACGATCACCGCCGCAGAGGGCGGGCTGAAGGTCCAGGCCACCGGCCAGCCCGCCTTCGAGCTGAAGGCGCAAGGGGACGACGCCTTCTTCCTGACCGAGGTGGACGCCCAGATCACCTTCACCCGCGACGCCGAAGGCCGGGTCGACGGCCTGGTCCTGCACCAGGGCGGCCGCGACATGCCGGCGAAGCGGCAGTAGGCGCAAATAGAAAACGCCCGCCGGAGGGACCGGCGGGCGTTTTCAGGATCAGCACGGAGCGGCCGTTCAGGCGGCGACGCTGTTTCCGGCCTCGGCCGGGTCGCGCAGGACGTAGCCGCGGCCCCAGACGGTTTCGATATAGTGTTTGCCGTCGGCGGCGGTGGCCAGCTTCTTGCGCAGCTTGCAGATGAAGACGTCGATGATCTTCAGCTCGGGCTCGTCCATGCCGCCGTACAGGTGGTTCAGGAACATTTCCTTGGTCAGGGTCGTGCCCTTGCGGAGCGAGAGCAGCTCCAGCATCTGATATTCCTTGCCGGTCAGGTGGACGCGGTGACCGTTCACCTCCACCGTCTTGGCGTCCAGGTTCACGGCGATCTCGCCGGTGTGGATGATGGCCTGGGCGTGGCCCTTGGAGCGACGGACCACGGCGTGGGTGCGCGCGATCAGCTCGTCCTTGTGGAAGGGCTTGGTCAGATAGTCGTCGGCGCCGCCGCCGAAGGTCTTGACCTTGGTTTCGATCTCATGGGTGCCCGACAGGATCATGACCGGGGTGTTGATCTTGCCGACGCGCAGCTGACGCAGCACCTCAAGGCCGCTCATGTCCGGCAGGTTCAGGTCAAGCAGAATGAGGTCGTAGTCATAGATCTTGCCCAGATCGATGCCTTCTTCGCCCAGGTCGGTCGTATAGACATTGAAGCCTTCCGACTTCAGCATCAGCTCGATGCTCTGGGCGGTGGCGTGATCGTCTTCAATCAACAGGACGCGCATTCGTGCCCCTCCAGGCAAAAGCTTTGCGGTAATCACCCTGGCGCACGACCGGGTAACCTTGTTCGCAGGTTAAGACCCGAAAACCTTAAGAAGGGTTAACGGCGAGCTATGAGTCGTTCCTAAGCTGATTTGCGAATCGGCGTCGAGAGTCCCGAGTCAATGATTCGAAAATAATTAACCATGATGCGGACCGGACTCAGCCTGCGGCTCCCCGCGCAGAGCCGGTCGGAACGCGGATCCGCCCTGACGCAACCTCAAGTCCGATCCGGCGCCACGTCCGATTCTGACGCGGAGTAGGACGATATTCCTATCGTGACGCCGCGCCCGCCTAGGATGGGGCGTCGAGGTTCGTGAACGGGAGTGAGGCATGGTTGAGGCATACAGGGCGCCGGTTCGGGAGGCGGACCGGTGCAAGGCGGGGCTGGCCCTGCATCTGGTGGCGGCGCGGACCGGGGCCAGCCCGGACCGGATGACGGCCGGTCGGCGGATCGATCCGCTCAACGCCCGGTCGCGCTGGCTGGCCATGTATCTGGCCCACATCGCCTTCGGCTGGACGCTGGAGCGGGTCGGCCACGTCTTCGGGGTCAACCGCAGCACGGTGGGGGCGGCCTGCCGCTGGGTGGAGGACGAGCGCGACCGCCGGGCTGTGGACGAACTGCTGTCGCAGTTGGAGGCCTGTCTGACCACGGTCTACAGCGCGCCCCGCTGGGAGGCCGTGCAATGAGCCGGACGGTGGAGCGGGCGCGCTGTCTTCTGGCCCGGCCCGGCGCCTGGCTGGGCGCCGAACAGGGGGTCTATGCGCTGCGTCTGGGGCCGGACCGGCGGGGACGGATCAGCCTGACCCTGAGCGAGCCGGAGTTCCGCGCCCTGATCGAACGGCCGGGCCTGAGGCGGCGGCCGCAGGGCGGATGGACCGCGCGCGTCGGGGGCGAGGCGGCCCCCGGCAAGGCCGAAACCCCGCCGCCCGGCCGCCCCGGCTTCATCGCGGGCGAACGCGAGTTGATCGGAGCGGACGGGCGGATGGTCCGCCACGCCGCCAATCTGGGCGAAAGCCCGATCGCCTGGCTGGCGCGACGCAAGGATGCGGCCGGCCGCCCCTGGCTGAGCCCCGCCGAGGTCGCCGCCGGCGAACGGCTGAGGCGGGAGGTCGAACAGGCCGGCGCCGGCCCGGCCCTGACCATGGGCTGGGACGCCCTGCCCCGCGCCGGGTCGGGCGGAACGATGCGGGTCGAACCCGGCGACCGCGCCCTGTCGGCCGGACGACGGGTGGAGGCGGCCCTGTCCGCCGTCGGCCCGCGCCTGAGGCCGATGCTGACGCGGATCTGCATCCACGGCGACAGTCTGAAACTGGCCGAGACCGGCCTGGGCCTGCGCCGCCGCCAGGGCAAGACGGTGCTGAAACAGGCGCTGGCCGCCCTGGCCGATCACTACGGGATCGGCTGAGGTCAGAGGTATTTCATCCAGGGCCGGTCGCTGGCGCGCTTGATCCGGGCGAACCAGCGGCAGGCGAACCAGCAGGGGACGGCGACCACGGCGGCCAGGGCCAACAGGGCGGCGACGCCCGGCACGCTGAAGCCCTGGCCCTGATTGGGACCGAACAGGGCCCGGGCCGTCAGATTCAGCAGATGCAGGCCGTAGAGGTGGATCAGATAGAAGAACAGCGGCGCCCCCCCGAAGACCGCCAACAGACCGATCAGACGGTCCGAGGCCCGCTCCAGTCCCGCCAGGATCAGGGCCCCCAGGCCCAGGGTCAGCAGCAGAAAGTCGGCCGAGGGCGGATATTTGGTGACGTTCAGCACGCTCATCGCCGTCCGCAGCGGCGTGTCCTGCACGCTCCAGGGCGTCGGGTCGCCGTACAGATTGATCGACCTGAGCAGGGCGAACAGGGCCAGGGCGCCCAGGCCGGTGACGACCAGACGCCGGAGCCGCGCCCCCTGGGGCCCGACGAACCACGGCCCGATCGCATAGCCCAGGGCCGCCACCCCGATCCACGGCAGCAGGGGATAGGAGGTGCGAACCTGTCCGCCCCAGGGCAGGTCCATCAGGCTGCGGTCGTGCAGCACGGCCCACAGCACATGGGCCGGACCTTCGGCGAAGGCGATCGGGTCCAAGAGATTGTGGCCCAGGGCCAGGACCAGGCCGACGGCGATCAGCCAGGCGCGCGGTAGATGAGCCAGGCCCGCCAGGGCGATCATCGACAGCCCGATGACCCAGATCACCTGGAGATAGAGGATCGGCGGCGTCAGGGAGAAGCCCCAGGCGAAGTTGACCAGGGTCAGCTCCAGCACCACCAGGAACAGGCCCCGCTTCAGCAGAAAGGCCGAGGCCGCCCCGGCGGCGGACCCTCCGCTGACCTCGGCTGTCTTGTTTCCGTAGAGCCAGGCGCCCAGGCCCGTCAAAGCGACGAAGATCGGGGCGCACAGATGGGCCGACAGACGGGTGAAGAACAGGGCCGGATCGGTCGCCTCGACATTCATCGGGTCCGGGACCTGAGCGTGGAAATAGAAGAACTCGCGCGTGTGATCGACCAGCATCAGCAGGATGACCAGACCGCGCAGGGCGTCGATCGAACGAATGCGCGCGGCCGGGCGGACGGCCGGAACGGCGAGGGCGGAAACGGGAAGGGCGGCGGTTGACAGCATGAGGCGCGAACGGATAGCCGCTATAGTATAACGTTTCAACGGAGTTCGTCCTTGCCCCTCCTTTCGAGCTGCGCCGGCCTGTGTCTTATTGCCGCCGCAACCGCCCCGACCCCAGTCCTGGTCCCCGTTGATGCGGCTCAGGCCGAGCCCCACGCCCTGGGCGAGATCGTGGTCCTGGGCCGCCGGGGTTCGCCGCACGACCATACGCTGGGCGTCGGGGCGATCACGGAGCGGATGTCGCCGTCCAGCCGTTCCATCGAAAGCGACCTGCTGCGCGCCGTGGGCGCCACCCGCCTGTCCGACGCCCTGGAGCTGGTCAGCGGGATCAGCCAGCAGAACAATCGCGGCGGGGTGATGGACAATTTCGCCATCCGCGGCTTCCTGGGCACGCCCGACGGCGGGGCGGAATATTATGTGGACGGCTTCCTGGCGAACCGGGGCATGGCGCCGCCGCGCGACCCGGCCACGGCCGAGCGGATCGAGGTGCTGAAGGGGCCGGCCGGCGCCCTGTTCGGGGACATCGACCCGGCCGGCCGGATCAACATCGTCTCCAAGACCCCGCGTTTCACACCCGACGCCGTCTTCACCGGCACGGTCGGCTCCTTCGGCCTGAGGCGGGGGGAGTTGGACGTGACCGGCCCGATCTCCCAGACCCTGGCTGGGCGGCTGGTCCTGGCCGGCGAGACCAGCAACGGTTGGCGCGACCATGTCGGCCTGGACCGGACGGCGGTCGCCCCCTCCCTGACCTGGCGGCCCAATGAGGATCTGCGCCTAACCTATGTGGGCGAGCTCACCGTCTTTTCGACCCTGTTCGACCGGGGCATGCCCGCGATCAACGGCGACGCCCTGGCCCTGCCGGAATCCAACTACTACGGCGAGCCCGGCGACGGCCGGACCCGGTTCCGCAACGCGCGGCACCAGATCACCGGCGAATACCGCCTCAACGACGGCTGGAGCCTGAACGGAGGGGTCGCCTGGCGGGGCGGCTCGCTGAAGGGCCTGTCCAGCGACCAGTCCCGCCTGGTCGGCGATGCGCTGTGGCGCCAGCGCCGGGGCCGGGACTTCTCGGTCGAGGACCTGTCGGCGCGGCTGGAGCTGAACGGGGAGGTCCAGACCGGCCTGGGCGTCCACACCCTGGGCCTCGGCGTGAAGGCCTATCGGCTGACCTATGGCGAGAAATGGCTGCGCATCAATCCGACGGCGGCCAATCCCTATCCGATCTCGGTCTTCAACCCCGTCTATGGGGCGGTCGTCCCGCCGACGCCCCTGCCCTTCACCGACAATCTGGAGACGCGGGACGTCGTCACCCTGTACGCCCAGGACCTGTGGGAGGTGAACGACCGCCTCAGCTTGGTCGCGGGCCTTCGCTGGGACGACTACAGCCAGACCATCCGCAACAACCGCACCGGCGCCGTGGGCGAGACCAAGGACAGCCCGGTCGATTACCGGTTCGCCGCCCGTTATCGCCTGACCGACGGCCTGACCGCCCACGCCAGCTATGGCCGGTCCTTCGTGCTGAACTCGGGCACGGGGCGGACCGGCTCCGGCTTCGCCCCGGAAGAGGGCAAGGGCTATGAGATCGGCCTGTCCGGCGCCTGGCAGGGGATCGACCTGGCGGCCACCCTGTTCGATATCGAAAAGGCGAACATACTGACCACCGATCCCGTCGACCCCAACTATCTGGCGCCGGTAGGCAAGCTGACCTCGCGGGGAATCGAGCTGGACGGGTCGGTCCGGCTGGGCGAGGCGTGGCAGGTGGTGGCCAACTACGGCTGGACCGACGCCAAGGCCGACGACGACGCCTTCCCCACCGACCGGGTGCTGAACGTGCCCGAACATTCGGGCTCCCTGTTCGTGGTCGGCCGTTTCCCCACCCCGCACGGCACGGACTGGTCGATGACGGCGGGCGCCGCCTATGTCGGCGACCGGGCCGGCGGCCTTGCGCTCGGCGCGCCCGAACTGCCGGCCTATTGGAAGGCCAAGGCGGCGGTGGACTATGGCCTGACGCCCCAGGTCACGGCGCGGGTCGAGGTCGATAATCTGCTCGACGAACGCTACGCCGCCAGCTCCTACAGCGCCCTGTGGATCTTCCCCGGCGCGCCGCGCAGCGTGCGGGCCTCGCTGCGGATCGCCCTTTGACCTGCGCCTTGCCGCATCGAACGGTTGGCGCGCGAGCGGCGGTCCGATAACACCGGACAGGGATGGGGAGACCGAGATGGGCCTTGGGCGGCGGATCAGAGCATGGCTGGGCGCCAAAGGCGACGTCCAGGGCGGCGCAAGGCGCTCAGCCAAGGCGCGGCGGATCCGGACCCTGCCCGACCGGCGGGTGATGGCCGAAAGCTACGTGCCCGCCCTGTCGGCCCTGGGCGGGCGCATCCTGTGGGTCGGGTGCCGGGAATATACGCTGGACGACTACGCCGCCCTGGAGGCGGGCGGGGGCGAGGTCTGGACCACCGACATCGACCCCGGCGCCGCTCGCTGGGGCCGGGCGGGCCGCCACCGGACCGGAGACGTCTGTCAGGCCGACGCCCTGTTCGCCGACCTGACCTTCGATACGGTGGTGTGCAACGGGGTGCTGGGCTACGGCGTGGATCATCCCGAACAGCAGCGTCAGGCCCTGGCGGCCCTGGCGGCGGTGCTGCGGCCCGGCGGGCGGCTGCTGCTGGGATGGAACACCGACAAGGTCGAGGATCCGCTGGGGGCGGGCCTGATCGACCAGGCGTTCGAACCGGCGCCCCTGGGCGATCGGCCGCCCCGCGTGACCTTCGAGGCGGTCACCCACGTCTATGACAGTCTGATCCGAAAGGGCTGAGCGGCCCCTCCCCTCAAGCCCGGCCGAGCGGCGGCAGGCCCAGACGCGGCAGGCTGAAGCGCGGGCGCGGCGGCGCCTCCGCCCGCCGTCGGCGCGCCTGTTCGGTCCAGGCTTCGCGCAGCCGATCCAGCTGGGCCGCCCGCGCCTCGGGGGCGTGGACCTCGGCCACGAAGGTTTGGCCGGACCGGGCCAGGGCCAGCCGTGTCTCCGGCTCCGTGATCAGCCGCTCCAGGGCGGCGGCGAGGGGGTCGGGTCCGTCCACCTCGACATAGAGGGCGTGGTCGCCGCTGGCTTCGCGCAGACCCCCGCGACCGGAGGAGACCAGGGCGCAGCCGGCGGCGTGGGCCTCCAGAGCGGTCAGGCCCAGGGCCTCGCGCACCCGCGACGGGGTCGCCGCGATCGCCGCCCGCCGCGTGACCGCCCGCACCGCCTCCAGCGGGGCCGACTTCAGGATTTCGACCCGGTCGCCGAACCGGTCCAGCAGGCCCAGATAGGGATCGGCCCAGGCCTGGTGCCGCTCCCAGTCGCCCAGAACCAGGGCCCCGCGCCAGTCGGGATGGGCGTCCAGGGCGCGGGCCAGGGCGATGCAGAACAGGTCCAGCCCCTTGTCCGCCATGGCCCGGCCGCAGAACAGGATCAGCTTCTCCTTGTCGGCGGGATCGGCGCGCCAGGCCTCGACCGCAATGGGGTTGCACACCACGCTGACCCGGTCGGCCAGGGCCGGATAGTCGGCTGCGAACTCCTGCCCCGCCGCCTCGCTGACGAAGACCAGCCGGTCGAACCGCGCCAGCCGACGTCCGTAGCGCCAGGCGTCCAGCGGATGGCGGGGCGGCTTGATCCGGGTGTGGCGGTAAAGGACGTAGGTCGCCGGCGGCCCCTCGGCGGCCAGGTCCGAGGCCGACTTCAGCTGCTGGTGATATTCGACCACATCCGGCTGGAGGGTCTCCAACAGGGCCTTGATCCGCCGGTTTCGCGCCCGCCCGCCCAGGCCGGGAGGCACCGTCAGAAGCCGGGGATCGGAGGCGGTCGCCTGGTCCGCGTCGCAGATCAGGGTCACGGCCGACTGGGACCGGGCGTGGGCCGCCAGGGTCCGCACCACCGTCTCCATCGAATTGGCCCGGTCGGGGCGGAAGCCGCAACCGCGCGGCAGGACGACGGCGACACGCATGGTCAACTCTGAGACGCGGAGGGCGGAGAAAAGAGGGCCGGATGGACGTCCACGCCGGTCCGGCGCGAACCGTTCAGCCCCAGGGCGCGGCGCAGCTTGTACTGCGTCTTCAGCCAGGGCTCGGCGCGGTCGCGGCGCACCGACTTGAGGTCGAGGAAACTGACGCCGCCCGCGCCCGACAGGGTGTGCAGCCCGTCGGAAAAGCCCGCCGCCAGATCGCCCGGTTCGAACCGCCGCACCACCGTGGCGGCGAAGTTCTGGGGCGTCAGGACGTCGATCCGCAAGAGGTTGACCGCCGCCCCATAGGCGGGGGCGCAGTCCTGGACCGGCAGATGCAGGGCGCCGTCATGGACGAAGGCCGAGCCGCCCGGCCGCGAGGTCTGAAAGCCGCTCATCACCGGGCGACCGGCGTGAGGCGTCCAGGGCCCGGTCAGCCGCTCGGCCCAGGCCAGATGCAGTTCGCGCATGGCCCGGTCGTCCGGTCCCGGCAGGGCGTGGAACATCCACCATCGGCCGTCGTGGCGCACCACCGTCGCATCAATGGCCGGCGACGCGCCCAGCCGCGCCACCGCCTCCCAGTCGTCGGGAAAACGCCGGCAGCGATAAAGGATCAGGCCGCCGCTCTTATAGGCTTCGGGCAGCATATAGAGCTCGCCCCCGTCCTCGATCAGGGTCGGATAGGACAGGTGCCAGGGCTCGGCCAAGGCCACCCCCTGCCCCACCAGCCGGTCGTCGGCGTCATATTGGCAGTAGTGGATGTCGCCCCGCCGGACCCGATAGTCGAAGGCCTCGACAAAGACCGTCAGAACCCCGTCGCGTTCCAGGCCGAAGGGGTCGGCGTAAAAGGCGTGGGGGCCGCGGTCGGGCAGCCAGACGATCTCGTCGGGGCGAGGGGGTCGATCCATGACCTCGGTCAGGGGACGCCTCAGATATCCGGACCGCCAGATGTCGAACATTCGGAGTTGAAATCCTGGCCCGACGCGCGACGGCCGATGGGGAAGAGGGTGACCGACCAGCCGGCCGGACTTGATTGCAAGCCGGGCCATGACGCCGTTAAGCCGCGCCTGTGTCAACTAAGCGACATTACTCTAAAAGCGTAGCGCACTATGACCTTAGCAAGCGTCAGGCCGTCGCGAGGGCCGCCTCGCGGATGCGGCCGACCATGCTGTTCAGGCCGTTGGCGCGCTGGCGGGTCAGGGCCGAGGGCAGGCCCAGCCGGTCCAGGGCGGCCTTGGCGTCGAAGGCCAGGATCTCGGCCGGGGTCCGGCCCGAATAGAGTTTCAGCAGAAGGGCGATATTGCCCTTGGACAGGGCGCTGTCGCTGTCGGCGTCGAACCACAGCCGCCCCTCGGCCGGATGGACCGCCAGCCAGACCTGGGCGGCGCAGCCCGGCACCTTGTTGGCCTCCACCCGATCGGCCGCGTCCAGGGGCGCCAGCCCCTTGCCCAGTTCGATGACGTATTCGATCCGCTGCTCCCAGTCGCCCAGGAGGTCGAAATCCTCGGCGAGGTCGGCCAGGGTCTGGTCCAGGCTGTCGGCGGGCGGCGTGCGATCGGTCATGGCCGCCAGATAGGCCGCCCGGCCGTTAACGACAACCGGCCGGTTTGTCCCCCGAAATTCATGGTGAACGCGCGGTTGCAGATCGCCTGACACGGGAGGGGCCTCGCGCCGACTCGGCGCGGCGTTTAGTCTGGGGACGACCCATGATGGCGACGGCGCTTGCATAATCACCCTCCACAACCCGGGCTGGCGGTCCCGACCGCAGCGGCGTCGGCGGCTCAGCCGTCGGCGGCGCCGGTCGCCCTGTGGCATGCGGGCTGGGCGGCGGCGGTCGCCCTGACGGCCCTGGCGGCCCAGAGCTTCGCCCGGCTGGAGCCCACGGTCCTGGCGGCCCTGCTGCTGACGGCCGCGCCGGGCGTGGCGGGCGTGGCCCTGATGGTGCGCGACACGGCGGGTCTGAGGTTCAGCCTGATGGGCGGCTGGCTTCTGGCGACCGTGGCGGCGGCGGGCCTGACCGGCGGGGCCACCGGGGCGACGCCGGGGCTTCTGCTGCTGCCCCTGGCGGCCGGGCTGGTGCTTGACGATCCCAGGATCGGCGAAGACCGGCTGATCCGGCTGGGCACGGCGGGCCTGGCCCTGCCGCTGATCTCGGGCCTGATCTCGACCCTGCTGATCGGATCGACCGCCCAGCCGCCGGTCCTGGCGGCGGCGTCGGGCCTGTTGGCGGTTCTGGCCCTGGCCGGGGCGGCCCGTCTGTCGAGCAACCGCCGCATGGCCCGTCTGACTCGCGCCGAACAGGACGGCGCCCTGGTCCAGGCCGTGCTGAACGCCCAGCCGGGCCTGACCCTGCTGCTGGAGCCGACCGGCCGCGCCCTGGCCGCCTGGGGCGCGCCCCCGCCGTCCGTCTCGGTCCCGGCCCTGATGGACCAGGGGCTGATCGCCGCCGTCCACGCCCCCGACCGCCCCGGCGTCGCCGGCGCCCTGCAACGCGCCGCCCAGGGCCAGCCGGCCGAGGTGATGTTCAGCCCCCGGATCGCCCTGGACCGACGGGTGGTGCTGATCCTGCGCCGGTACGACGGCGAGACGGGGGCGGTGGCGGGGGCGCCGCGCCTGATCGCCCAGGCCTTCGACGGCACGGCCCAGTTCGCCCGCGAGCTGGGGCTGGAAAGCGCCCGGGTCGAGGCCGAGGCACAGAGCGCGGGCAAGACCCGCTTCCTGGCCAATATGAGCCATGAGCTGCGCACCCCGCTGAACGCCGTGATCGGCTTCGCCGACATCATGCGCCAGCGCCTGTTCGGCCCCCTGCCCGACCGATACGCCGACTATGCCGAGTCCATCCATCAGGCGGGCGGCCATCTGCTGGACCTGATCAACGACGTTCTGGACCTGTCCAAGATCGAGGCCGAGCGGTATGAACTGGCCCTGGACCGGTTCGACGCCCGCGATCCCGTTTCGGCCGCCGTGGCCCTGATCCGGCCCCAGGCCGACGAAAAAGGCGTGCATCTGGCCCCCGTCCTGCCGCCCCATCCGCTGGAGGTCGAGGCCGACGCCCGCGCCCTGAAGCAGATGGCGCTGAACCTCTTGTCCAATGCGGTGAAGTTCACCCCGGCGGGCGGGTCGGTGACCCTGACGCTGGACGGGATCGGCCCCTATCTGGAGCTGGTGGTGTCCGACACCGGCGTGGGGATCGCGCCCGAGGATCTGCAAAGGCTGGGCCGGCCGTTCGAACAGGCCGGCGGCGCCGATCAGAAGGCGCAAGGGACGGGGCTGGGCCTGTCGCTGGTCCGGTCGCTGGCGGAACTGCACGGCGGGCGCCTGACGATCGACAGCACCCTGGGCGAAGGGGTGGCGGCCATGGTGCGCCTGCCGGTCGCGACCCTGTCGACGCCTGCCGAGGACGCGGGACCGCAGGACGAGGCGTGAGCCGGGCGGACGTCCAGGTCAGGCTCTAAGTCTGGCCCATGGCCAGAAAGGCGCGGCCGGCGGCGAAGTCGCCCGCCTCGAAGACCGTGCGCGCCACGCTGCCGTCGCGGAAGACGAACTCCACCGTAAAGACCTCGCGCGGATCGAGGCCGGACAGGGCGTCGGCCGCCGCCAGGGGGAAGCGCCAGGCCTGACCCGCCGTGCGCCCCTGGACCAGCAGGCCGGGATCGGCCGTCGTCACGCCCGAGGCCCAGAAGACCCGGCGCTGGGCCGCAGGCGGCAGTTCGCGCGCCAGCCAGGGCCGGGGCGCCACCGTCGTGTCGCGCATGACCAGCCGCACCCCGGTCGGTCGCGACCGCCCCTGCCAGGAGACCACCGCCGTCAATTGATCCGCCCGGTCCATCGCCCCGACCAGGCCGAACCGCACCGGCGAGCCGCCGACGGCGGTTCCCTGCATCAGCCGCCAGGTCGGGCGGCTGTAGGCGGCGCGGTCGGCGCTCCATGCGGCCCGGTCGCCGGGAAAGGTCATCCGCGCCGTGCGCGACCAGCCGGCGAAGGCGGCCTTCACCCGACCGCTGACCGTCTTCATGTCGGCGGAATCGCAGGCGGCGGCGGCGGCGCGGGCGCGGGCGCGGGCGGCGGCCTCTGACAGTCGCCGCGGATCGGCGCCGGCCCGCAGGGCCGCGCCCCGCGCCTGCCAGGTCGAGGCGCTCAGGGCCGCCGTCAGCTGGGGCTGAAACAGGCCGCACCGCTCATTGGCGGCCAGGACGAAGCTGCGCTCATAGAAGCGGTCGGCCGCCCCCGAGGCGGCCTGGGCCGCGACCGGATCGCCCGCGATCACCACCGCCCCGACCACGGCCGCGCCGATCAGGGCCGCGCCGATAGGGACTTGGGTTCGCCGGGGATAAGGCCGTAAGATCATGGGCCGAGCCTAGCGGCCGGGCCTTTGAGTCTGGTTTCCTTACAGGGTTAGCGAATTGCTTCTGTCCAGCGACCTGTGGGTCGGCGCCCTGATCCGCCGCGCCGAGATCGAAGGCGCCCACGCCGTCGTGGTGAACAAGGGCGACCCCCGCGCCGGCGCCGTGATCGTCAAGGCCTATGACACCTCGACCCGCACGGCCCGCCTCTATGCCGAAGCCTTCGGCCCCGACGGCGAGCGGCTGTGGATCCAGCCCGTGACCTCGGACAGCGAGGCCGAACTGGACGCCTATATCGCCCGCCAGCGCCAATACGACCCCGACCTGTGGATCGTCGAAATCGAAGACCGCCAGGGCCGGCATTTCCTGACGGAGAAGGTGCAAGGGTAGGGGGCGGAAGCGCAACCGAGACCTGTTCCCAGCCCCCTTTAAAGTCGTCTCCCATCCTGTTTCCGGCTAGGGTGATCCATGGCGTGCAGGCGCGGCCGGGGAGGATGCGGATGGACGATTTCGACAAGTTTGAAACGCAGCTTCGCGGCGACGCCCGCGACGTCCTGACCAAATATTCTGACCGGGTGCTGCATCTTGAGCGGTATCGGCCTTGGCTGATCGGCCTCGGCGCCCTGGGCGCCTTGATCGTGGCCCTGTCGCGACTGGATCCGACCGGCACGCCCGGTCTGGTCGCCCTGATCGCCGGTGTCATTCTGGCCTTCGTCAGCGCGGCGCTGGTAGGCGCCATGGATTTCAAGAAGATCGAGATCGGCGCCCAGTTCAAATCGACGGAGGACGCGGCCGAGCAGGCGATCAAGCTGGGCCGGGAGATTGCGGCGGACCGTCGGAAGGTCGAGGACGGCGCCACCGCCCTGGACGAGCGACGGCGGAAACGGCTGCAAGCCATCGAACAGATGCTGCAGGCCGTCGAGGCCGGGCTTCTGTCCTCGGACGAGGCGGCGAAGAAGGCGACCGCCGCGACCCTGCTGAGGCGATCCATCACCTCCATCCGCAGCGCCGTCGACTATAAGGCCGCCGACGTCTTCACCGTCTCCATCTTCCGACGCGAAGGCGATCAGATGGTGCGCATCGCGGCGGAGTGGACCGATCCCGAGCTTGCCCGGACCGGGGGGCGCAGTTGGCGAAAGGGCAAGGGTTTCACCGGCGCCGCCTGGCACAAGGCCGAGGCCAATCCAGACGGCGAGGTCATCCTGCCCGACACGGCCCAAGACTACATCCTCTCCGAATATCCCGTCCCGGACCGCGATCCCCGGCGTGAGGAACTTTACAGGTCGGTTGCGTCCATCCCGATCCTGATCCGGCACAACAACGAGGTCTGGGGCGTGGTGACGGCCACAAGCAATCGGCCGGGCGTGTTTGATCGCAGCGGTCCAGGGCTCCAGAACGTGGATGTCGTCCGCGACATCGCTCGGATCGCGGCCCTGCTCGCCGGGCTGAACGCCCCTGCGCCGCCCGGCCGCACCCGCGGCAAACCCGCAGCGGCCGATTGAAAATTGGGCTGGGATCGGCCATTGTCAGACCTGATCCCATGCCCCTCTCTAGGAGGCGAAAGTGCAAGACGACGAAACGCTCGAGCGGGAATATCGCATCCTGTCCGCAAAGGTGACCTATGCGGAGGTCGCCGGACAGAAGGTCGAGCCCGCCGATGAAAAGCGGCTGGAGGAGCTGGCCGAACTCAGGGTCAAAGCGGTGCAGCCCGACTTCCGCGATTACGCCGCCGCCTGATCCGGCCCAGACGGCGACGTCATCGGGCGGATCGGCCCCTCTTCACTTCCTCGCGTCGAACGCCGCCCGCGCGGCTTCGATGCGGTCGATATTGGCCTCGGCCCAGGTCCAGACGCCGCAGAAGGCCTCGGCCAGGGTGAAGCCCAGGTCGGTCAGGCGGTATTCGACCTTGGGCGGGATGACCGGATGGACCGTGCGCACCACCAGGCCGTCGCGCTCCATCTGGCGCAGGGTCTGGGTCAGCATCTTCTGGCTGATGCCGCCCACCAGTTCGCCCACGCGAGTGAACCGGGTCTCGCCGTGTTCGGCCAGGACCTCCAGGATCAGCATGGTCCATTTGTCCGCCACACGCCCGATCACCTCATTGACCAGGGCCTCGACGCGCGGATCGGCGACCTCGCCGGTTTCAGGATGCGAAATTCTTGCGGGCGGATAGGCCGTCATGTCCATTTCTTTCCTGCGGGTAAGTATGGCGGGTTTCGGTGCCTACTTTCCAGTGGAGAGCGACCGTCATAACTGAGTTTCCGCACTGACGCATCCCCTGAAGGAGAGCCCCATGAACATCAGCGGAAACACCATACTGATCACCGGCGGCGGCACGGGCATCGGCCGCGCCCTGGCCGAGGCCCTGCATGCGCGCGGCAATCAGATCGTCATCACGGGTCGCCGCGCGGACGTGCTGAAAGACGCCGCCGCCGCCAATCCCGGCATGGCCTGGGCGACGCTGGACGTCGCCGATCCCACAGCCGTCGCCGCCTTCGGCGAACAGGTGGTCAAGGACCACCCCGCCCTGAACGCGGTCATATTGAACGCCGGGATCATGAAGACCGAGGATTTGAAGGCCGAACCGTTCGACCTGGCGACGGTGGAGGCGACCATCGCCACCAACCTCCTGGGACCGATCCGGCTGACGGCGGCCCTCCTGCCCCATCTGACGGCCCAGCCCCAGGCCACGGTCATGACCGTCACCTCCGGCCTGGCCTTCATCCCCCTGACGGCCACCCCGACCTATAACGCCACCAAGGCGGCCCTCCACTCCTGGACCCAGTCCCTGCGCCATCAGCTGCGCGACACGGCGGTGGAAGTGCTGGAGCTGGCGCCGCCCGGCGTGGCCACCGACCTGATGCCCGGCCATGCCCAGAACCCCGCCTCCATGCCCCTGGCCGACTATACGGCCGAGGTGATGGACCTGATCGAGCGGGGCGAAACGCCGCGCGGCGAAATCCTGGTCGAACGGGTCAAGCCGCTGCGCTTCGCCGAGGCTGACGGCTATCAGGCCGTGTTCGAGGCCCTGAACGGAGCGGGGTGAGATCAGAACATCGATAGGAAGGAAAGCCGCCGCCTTGGCAGGCGGCGGCCCTCAAGAGTGGTGACAGATTGGCTCTATGGGGCGATCCAAGCGTCCGTCATCTGGAACTCGGTATGGATGACGCCGACATAGACCTCAAAGCGGAAGGTTTGCGCGTCGGGATGGCGCGTGAAGACGCCCTGGAAAAAGCGATAACGTTGCCCCACCTGCGCCGGCGTCGCGGCCGTTGAAACCACATTCCCGCTACCATCAATCTGATGCACGACGACCGTTACGGGATAGGTGTTACCGCCACTGGCGTAGGGAGCCTTTATTGCGGCTCCATAGCTGAACGTCTGGAACGGCGTGTTCAGCGGTGCAGTGTCCTGATAGATGGACTGGCCGCTGGGCTGGGACGGAATCGAGAAAAGCACCGCGCAGTTGGCGCTTTCCCGCGGCGCCTGGGGATTCTGGTTAAAACCCCAGTTGAGATCGCCGATCCGCGACCAGGGCGCCATCACCCTGCATTGGCTGCCGGACTGACCGCAAATGCGCGTGCGACCGCTGCTGTCAGTACAGCGCATATGGGTGTTGGTCAGCAGATTCTCGCTCGTGTAAAGCGGATCGATATGGAAGTTCGCCGGGTTCCAGCCGCCGTTCGCGGCAGGAAAGATGAATGTCCAATCGTGGCAATCGACCAGATAGTAGGTCGTATTTCCATAATGAGCCACGCCATTATCAGTCCCCACTCCACAACGCTCGACGGCGACAGGGTTGGGACCTGAGACCTTATCGGACGACTGCCATGCCTCCCACTTGGTCTTTCCATACTCCTTCGTGAACATGAAAACTTCGATTGCGTCGGAGTTCGAACTGTTCTGGCTGAAATGCCAGGACTTGATCGTGTTGAGGCGCTTGCCGCTCTGATAAAGATAGTTTGGGTAATAGTTCCATCGCGTCATGGACTGACTGAAACGATCCACTGTCGGGCATTGCGGGAAGCTGGCCGTAAGCGTTGTGGTCGCCTGCCCCTGTCCGAAGGGAATCTGCAGGCCGATGGGCGCGACGATCCATGAATCCAGCAGGCTGCACTGGGCGTTTCGCCAGAAGGGCTGCCAGCCTCCGCCTTGGTCGTAGGTGCCGGCGAACGACGCATAGGCGCCTTCGGTCACACCCAGATCATAGGCCGACACGCCGTCGTTGGGCCCACCCGGCGCGAAATAAGGTATTTGATCGTCTCGCGTGAAGTAGAAGCTCGAAACAACCCTTTCCTGACCATACGCTGTTTGAATAGGATAAGAGTCGCTGATCTGAGCCAAGTTGGACTGTTGAGGCATGTCCCATTTATGATAAGGCAGCATCTCGCCAGGCAAGAGTTTACGCGTACGTCCAGGACAGCTTACCGGGTCTTCCGAGGTTACCGCGCCAGCGGCGTCCAGGCATACTTGCTGTACCAGGTAATCCCTTATGGTGTCCGCGCGCGCAGGACTGGGTCCTGCCAATATCAGCGCGGAAATGAAGCCGACCCAAGCGGCATTGAAAATCGCCCACCTCATACTTCACCCCTCACCTTGAGCTAAACGTCAAACTCAACCAAATCACGATACGTCCATAACCCCAAGTTACATAATTGCGACGGCGCTCTTGAGGTAGGGCGACACAGCCGTGGATTTCTTGCTTCGCGCAAGAATAGGAAGCCTGTCGCGTCAGACGATCGACTGCCCCCTGAGCGGCTCAGCCCTGCCGCCGCGCCAGGGCGTCGCGGATGGCCTGGGCCAAGGTTTCGATCAGGGCGGGGTCGGGCGTGCGGTCCTGGGCGAAGGCGTCGTCGCAGTCGCCGGCCGCTTCGCTGATCGCTGGGAAGCCGAAGACGGCGCCGGCGCCGGCGAGGCTGTGGACCAGGCGGCGCAATTCATCGGCGTCCCAGGCGCCCCGCGCGACGAGACGGTCGATCCGCGCCAGATCGCCGACGCACCGGTCTAGGAACCGGGTCCGCAGATCGGCCATGTCCGCCGTCACGGCCCCCTCACCCGGCCTGGGCCAGGATCGTCCGAATCTCCTCCACCAGGGTCATCGGGTCGAAGGGTTTGACGATGACGTCCAGGGCGCCCAGGGCGCGATAACGGCTGATCTCGCTCGACTGAGCCCGGGCGGTCATGAAGATGACCGGCGTCGTCTCATGTCCCGCCCGTTCGCGGATGCGCGCCAGGGCTGCGGGACCGTCCAGAACGGGCATCATCACATCCATCAGGACGACGTCGGGACGAAGCCCGCCGTCCAGCGCGGCCAGGGCCGCCTCGCCCGAGGCCACCGAGGTCACCGTAACCTGGGGGTCCAGCGTCAGGGCGAAGGCGGTCACGTCGCGAATGTCCTTGTCATCCTCGACGTGCAGGATGTGGAGAGCGGTCATGCAACACCTCGGGCGCGGGGGGCCAGGCGACGCACGGTCCGCGCCAGCTGGGTCAGGGACATGCGGGACTTGATCAGGACCGCCTGAACGGCCGGGGCGGCCTCTCGGTCCATGTCCTGAGCCGAATAGATGATGACGGGAATGGTGCGGCCGTCCTCCTCGGTCAACAGCGGCAAGAGGTCCAGGCCGTTGCCGTCGGGCAGGCCCAGGTCCAGAATCACCAGGTCCGGTCGCCGCCGCGCCAGGGCCTCGCGCGCCGCGGCCAGGCTCTCGACCGGCACGACCTCGACCGTATCCAGGGCCTGGCGCGTCACCTCCAGAATGTCGCGGTCGTCGTCGACGTGCAGAACCACCGGCTTGTCGTCGGCGCTGAACAGGGCGCGGACGGCCTGGCGCAGCCGGTCCTGATCGACCGGCTTTTCGACCCAGTCGGCCACCTCCAGCGAGCGGCCGCGCACCCGGCCCCGGGCCACGTCGCCGGAGACGACCACCACCGGCATGGCGCGCGTCGCCTCATCGGCCTTCAGCTGCCGGATCAGGCTGACCCCGTCGGCGTCGGGCAGTTGAAGGTCGATGAGGGCGGCGGCGTAGGGCGCGCGGCGGGCCAGGGTCAGCGCCTCGCGCGCCGTGTCGGCCACATCGGCCTTGAACCCTTCATAGGACAGCATCTCGACCAGGATGCGCGCGGCGTCGGGATCGTCTTCACAGATCAGCAGCCGCACCGCCTCCTCGTCATGCGCCGCATCGGCCTGGTCCAGCGGCAGGTCCAGATGGAAGGTCGCCCCCTCGCCCTCGGCGGATTCGAACCACAGCCGCCCGCCGTGGCGTTCGGCGATCTCCTTGGCGATGGCCAGGCCCAGGCCCGTGCCGCCCTTTTCACGCGCATCGGTCGAATCCGCCTGGGCGAACTTGCCGAAGATGCGCGAGCGGAACTCGTCGGCTATGCCGGGGCCGCGGTCGGATACGCTGAGCCGGGCGATCCGGGTCTCGGGATTGACCGTCACCCGGACCTCGCCGCCGGACGGCGAGAACTTGACCGCGTTTGACAGAAGATTGGTCGCCACCTGGATCAGCCGATCGCCGTCGCCCCGCACCGGCGCCGGCGGGCCGTCGTTCAGGCTGACACCCACGCCCAGCTGATCGGCGTAGCCCTGGATCCCCTCGACCGCTCGGGCGGCGACGTCGCGCAGGTCCAGCGGGGCCAGGGTCATCTTCAGCTGCCCGGCCTCCAGCTTCTCCACATCCAGGATGTCGTTGATCAGCCGCACCAGACGGCGGCTGTTGGCGTGGGCGATGTCGATCAGGCGGGCCGCCTTTTCCGGCAAGCGTCCGCCCGCCCCGGCCGCGACCAGGCCCAGGGAGCCGGCGATGGAGGTCAGGGGGGTGCGCAGTTCGTGGCTGACGGTCGAGACGAAGGCGTCCTTCATCTCGGCGATGCGGCGGCGTTCGGTGGCGTCGCGGATCACCGCCACCACATGGCGGCCCGTCGGCAGGTCCATGGCCGCAAGGGCGACGTCGACCGGGAAGCGCGCCCCGTCCCGGCGCTTGCCGGTCAGTTCGAGCAGAAGCCCCTGCTCCAGATCGCCGTGGCTGGCGTCCAGCCGGTCCAGAAAGGCGCCCTCTCCGTTTTCGGCCAGATCATCGACCAGAAGGCCGACGTCGCGGCGCTCGACCTCCGGCGCCGACCAGCCGAACAGCCGTTCCGCCGCCGGATTCAGCGTCTCGATGCTGCCGCTGGGGTTCAGGGTCACGATGGCGTCGAAGGCGCTGTCCAGGGTGGCGCTGTGGCGGGCGGCGGCGGCCTCAAGCCGCTCCAGCAGGGCGCTGCGGGTCGCCAGATAGCGCCAGACCAGGAAGGCGGTCCCCAAGGCGGTCAAGACCAGAACCTTGAACATCAGGGCCACCAGGAATTCGGTATGCCGGGTCCGTTCGCGCGCGTCGGCCGACAGCGCCGACAGCAGGTCGGCCTCACGCTGCGTCATCCGATCCACGATCTGGCGGATATCATCCATTGTCAGCTTGCCTCGCCCGCTGATCACGAGGCTGATGGCGGCGGACGCCTGGCCGGATTCGCGCAGCGCGATGGTCCGCTGCATCTCCAGCCGCTTCTGCCGGACCCGTTCCGACAGAAGACGCTGGTTCTCGGCCTGTGGCGGGTCCTTAGCCGAAAGACCCGCAAGCTTGTTCATTTGAGCGTCCAACCGGTCGAGGGCGCGATCATAAGGCTCAAGGAAGGTCTCGTCCCCGGTGATGATATAGCCGCGCTGGCCGGTCTCAGCGTCCTGAACCAATGAGAAGACGGACTGAATCTGCAGCCGGGTGTCATAGGATTGCTCGACCGCATCGCGCAGAGCGTCCGCGCTGGAGAATTCTCGTTGCAGCGTCACCCCAGTGGCCGCCAGAAGCAGGGTCACGACCGCGCCCGCCAAGGCGATGGCCAGTCGGAAACGCCGTCTTCCGAGTTGACGCAACATGGGATTCATCCGTTAGTTCCCCCTGATCGCATCTGGAGGTTGGGCGTGAAAGTCTGCGTGATTGAGGACGATTCGCTGGTTCTGCTTCATCTAGAGGAGATGCTGAAACGGCTGGGTTGCCAAGTCCTGACCGCAGCAACGGTCAACGAAGGGTTGCGGATCGTCGAGGACTGGTCGCCCGACGCCGTGCTGGTGGACATTCTGATGCCGGACCGCGACGGGCTGAACTTCATCATGGACACCCGGCATTTGAGGGACTCCCTGCGGGTCATCGCCATGAGCGGCGGGGGACGTCTGGCCTCGTCGTCCATACTGCAGATGGCGACCGGCCTGGGCGCCCACGCCGCCCTGACCAAGCCGATCACCGAAGAGGCGCTGAGGGCCGCTCTGGAGGGATGACCGGGGATGGTCGCGAGGGGGCGGCCGAAACCTCAGTCCCGGCCCAGCGGTCCCAGAACTGGAAATAGAGGCCGTAGTTTCCGTTGAACCGCTTGTGGTGGGCGTCGTGGTGGGTGGCGGTGATCAGCCAGCGAAGCGGCGCCCGCTCCAGCCAGGCGGCGGGCCAGACCTCGCGCCCCGCATGGTTCAGGGCGGCCGTCAGCGACATCAGCGTCAGCAGGGTCAGGGCCACGCCCCAGTGGATCGGCACGATCAGGGCCAGGGCGGGCAGGAACCAGGCGGTGGCCGCAGCCTCGGCCGGGTCGAAGGCGAAGGAGGCGAAGGCGCTGGGGTCGCGCGACCGGTGGTGTTCGGCATGGGCCCAGCCGAAGACGCGCGGGTGATGCAGGGCCCGGTGCACCCAATAGTAGAAGGCGTCGTGCGCCAGCAGATAGACGATCAGACTGACCGGCAGCCACCACAGGGGCCAGGCGTGGGGATCGCTGTAGATCGCCGTCCCGCCCCGCTTCCACAGCTCCAGCACCAGGGCCGCCGGCAGGGCGTAGATGGGGCAGGCGATCAGGGAGGCGACGATCTCGGCGCGGATGCGCTTCATTGCCGGCGGCCGCAGGTTCAGCGCCCGTCCCCGGCCCGCCCCGGCCCACAGCAGCCCATGGGCCGCCGCGCCGACCAGCAGATAGCGCAGGCCGATGATCAGGCTCAGCGCCAGGGTGGTGATGAGCAGGTCCCTCGACATGGGGGCACAGACGGTCAAATCCCTGCGGCGGTCAAGTCGTGGCTAAGGCGGATCAAACCGCCTATGCTGGGGCCATGGCCTGGCTGACGTGGATCGCGCTGTTCCTGACCGCCTTTTTGGGCATGGAGGCGTTCGCCTGGATCATGCACCGCTATGTGATGCACGGCTTCCTGTGGTCCTGGCACCGCAGCCATCATGAGCCGCACGATCACCCACTGGAGAAGAACGACCTGTTCGCCGTGGTCTTCGCCGCCCCGGCCATCGTCATGGTGGCCGTGGGTCTGCACCTGTGGCCCTGGGCCCTGCCGGTCGGCCTGGGGATCACGGCCTATGGGATGGTCTATTTCTTCTTCCACGACGGGCTGGTGCACCGGCGGTTCCCGACGGGCTTTTCCGGGCGGTCCGGCTTCTGGACGCGGCGCATCCAGGCGCACCGTCTGCATCACGCCGTGCGCACGCGCGAAGGCTGCGTCTCCTTCGGCTTTCTGTGGGTGCGGTCGGCGCGGGCGCTGAAGGCCGAACTGGCTCAGAAGCGGGGCTCTTCCAGCAGCGGCGCCTGAGCGAGGGCCGCCAGATCGGCGGAGCCCGTGCAGAAACAGGCGAGCCGCAGCTGGGCCGCCATCAGCTCGAAATGATCGACCACCGCCTGGGTCGAGGTCAGGGCCGCCTCCAGCACCCCGGCGGCCTGGCCGACCAGATCGGCCCCCAGGCGGACGGCGCGGGCCGCATCCAGACCGTCCTTGATCCCGCCCGAGCCGATCAGCCCCAGGTCCGGGGCGGCCTGGGCGCAGTCGCGGAGGCTGCGGGCCGTCGGCACCCCCCAGTCGGCGAAGGGGGCGGCCAAGGCCTCGGCCCGCCCGCCGGTGGCCCGCGCCCCTTCGATCAGGCCCCAGTTGGTGCCGCCCGCCCCCGCCACGTCCAGGGCCGCGACGCCCATGTCGGCCAGGCGCCGGGCGACGGCGGCCGACAGGCCGGCGCCGGTCTCCTTGACCACCACCTGGCCCGGAAAGGCGGCGGCGATCCGCTCGATCCCCTGGGCCACGCCGCGCCAGTCGCGGTCGCCCTCGGGCTGGACGCCTTCCTGAAGCGGATTCAGATGCAGGATCAGGGCGTCGGCGCCGATCATCTCCATGGCCCGGCGCGCCTCGTCCACCCCATAGCCCAGGGCGAACTGCACCGCCCCCAGATTGGCCAGGATCAGGGCGTCGGGCGCCCGGCGGCGCAGATCCGGCCCCAAGCCCGAGCCGCCGGACCCGCCGGCCGTCTCCAGGGCGACGCGCTGGGAGCCGACCGCCAGGGCCACGCCCAGGGCCTGGGCCGCCTCGGCCAGCCGCGCATTGATCGCCTCGGCCCGCGACGGGCCGCCGGTCATCGAACTGATCAGGAAGGGCAGGTTCAGCCGCCGCCCCAGGAAACGGGCGGACAGGTCGATCTGGTCCAGGGCCAGGTCCGGCAAGGCGTCATGGACGAAACGCACCGCCTCCAGTCCCGAGGACGCGCCGCTGAGACCCCGTCCGGCCCGCACGTGGTCGATGTGTTCGTCCTTGCGTCGGATCAGGGCGTCGTCGGGGGTGGGCATCGCAAACGCTCCTAGCGGTTCCCTCCGAAACGATCATGCTCTGGCGGGTTGCATCCGACGCAGTCGTGATGCCGTATGTGATCATAATGCGTCAGCCCAGGGTCGCAACGCGACTGTCGAAGGACATCAGGAGACCCGTATGGCGATCGTCGGCTTAAGGCCCCAGCCCGTGTCGGACCCCGAACCTCAGTCGCCCGAGAATCTGCGTGGCCTGGTGCAGGACCGGCTGGCCGAGACGGCGCCCTCATCGGACGGTCTTTTAGCCCTCGCCGCGCGCGAGGCCCTGCTGGGACCGGGCAAGCGGGTCAGGCCGGTCGTGGCCATGTTGGCCGCCGCGCACGTCGGCGGGCGGGCCGAGGACGCCCTGGATTTCGGTTGCGCGGTCGAAATGGCCCACGCCGCCTCCCTGGTTCTGGACGACCTGCCCTGTATGGATGATGCGGCCTTGCGGCGCGGTCAGCCGACCCTGCACCGCCGCCACGGCGAGGATGCGGCCGTGCTGGCGGCCGTGGCCCTTTTGAACCAATCGACCCGGCTGATTCTGCAAAGCCGGGCGCCGGCGGAGGCGCGGCTGGGCGCCCTGGACGATTTGACGCAGGCGATCGGCTTCGACGGCCTGGCCGAGGGCCAGATGCGCGATCTGCGCGACGATCCCGTTCAGCGCGACGTGGTCGCCCTGCGTCGGATCAACGATCTGAAGACCGGCGCCCTGTTCGTCGCGGCCGCGCGGGGCGGCGGCCGGATGGGCGGCGGCGATGCGGACGACCTGGCGCGTCTCGCCGCCTTCGGCGAGGCGGTCGGCTTCGCCTTCCAGCTTTGCGACGACCTGATGGACGCCTGTTCGACGAGCGAGGCCCTGGGCAAGGACGTGGGTCAGGATCAGGGCGTGACCACCTTCGTGGACCTGTGGGGCGAAGGCCGGGTCCGCGCCGGGGTGCGCCAGTCACTGGCCCGGGCGGCCGAGGCGGTCGGGCACGACAGCCCCCTGACGACCTATGTCCTTCATCTCTTCCGGCAGGCCGAACTTGGACGCTAGCGTCGCGCCGGCGCTGGTTCTGAAGGACGTCGAGGCGGGCTACGGCGAAGGGCCGGTGCTGCGCGATTTCAACCTGACCGTCGCGGCCGGAGAGGTTTACGCCCTGCTGGGTCCGAACGGGGCGGGCAAGTCCACGGCGGCTCGGGTGGCCTGCGGCCTGATCCCCGTCCGGCGCGGGCGGGCGACGGCCGGCGAAGGCGCGCCCCGTCGCGGACGCATCGGCCTTGCGCCCCAGGACTGCGCCCTCTTTCCCGCCCTGACGCCGCGCGAGAACGTCGCGGCGGTCGCGGCCCTGTGCGGCCTTCCCCGTTCCAACCGCCCTGCGGCGGTGGAGCGGGCCCTGGCCCTGACCGGATGCGCCCCCAGGGCGGACGAGCCGGTTCATTCACTGTCGGGCGGATGGCGTCGGCGCGCCAACCTCAGCGCCGCCCTGGTCGGGCGCCCGCGCCTGCTGATCGCCGACGAACCGACCGAAGGGGTGGACGCCGCCGCCCGCGTCGTCCTGTCGTCCGCCCTGCGCGAGACGGTCCAGGCGGGCGCCGGCTGTCTGCTGATCAGCCACGACGAGGCCTTCGTCTCCGAGACGGCCGATCGGATCGGCGTCCTGGCCCAGGGCCGGCTGCTGGCGGAAGGACCGCCCAAGGCCCTGCTGCGTCAGGCCTTCGGCCTGGCGCGGCTGCTGGTCGTCAAACTGCCGCGGCCCGCCTCGCGCCTGGCCGCGAGCCGGTTCGCCCAGTCGGGTCTGGCGCCCTCCAAGGACGGGCTGGAATGGCGGCTGCTGTGCGAGGACGCCCTGGGCGCGGCCCAGAGGGTTTCGCCCGAGGCGGACGCCGAGGGGGGCGAGGTCGCCGTGCGTCGCCCCGGCCTGGACGACCTGGTCGCCCATCTGTCGGACGCCTCGTCATGATGGCGGTGGCGGGCGCCTGGGCGCGCGGCTTCTGGCGGGACCGTTCGGGCATGGCCCTGACCCTGGTTTTGCCGCCCCTGGTCTATCTGCTGTTCGCCGCCGTCTTCGGCGCGGGGGCGCGTGGCGACATCGACGCCAGCGTGGCCCTGCTCGATGCGGCGCACACCCCGGCCACGGCCGCCGTCGGCGACGCCCTGTCGCGGGATCTGGGGCCGCGCCTTCGCCGTCTGGACGACGTCCAGGCGGTGGAGCGGGCCGTGATCGACGGCCGCGCCGACGCCGGCGTTCTGATCACCCGCGACGAGGCAGGCGCGCCCCAGGTGACGGTGGTGTCGGCGGCGGGTCGAGACGTGGCGGCGGCGGCGCTCCAGGCGCGGCTGGTTCCCATGGCGGCGGCCCTGGCCGGCCGGCCCGCGCCCCCGTCGCGCGCGGTCTCGATCCGCCAGGTCGGGCCGCAGGGCGACGTCCAGGCCGCCTATTACGCCGGGGCGGTCAGCGTGATGTTCGTCTTCTTCGCCGCCATGCACGGCGCCATGGGCGGGTTGGACGAACGGCGCTCGGGCCTGCAGGCGCGGCTGGCCCTGGCGCGGGGCGGGACGGCGCCCATACTGGCGGGACGGGCGATCTGGCTGACGACGGTCGGCCTGATGCAGTCGGCGGCCGTCTTCCTGGCGGCCTGGCCTCGGCTGCCGGATCTTGCGTTTTGGCAGGCGGCGGCGGCGCTCCTGACCGCCGCCCTGGTCGCCCTGTGCGCGGCGGGGGTGGCCCTGGCCCTGACGGCGGCCTGTCGGTCGCGCGAACAGGCCCAGCCCCTGACCACCTTCGTCGCCCTGCTGCTGGCGGCCCTGGGCGGGTCGATGGCGCCGCGCTTCCTGATGCCCGAAGCCTTCCGCGCCCTGGGCTGGATCACGCCCCATGCCTGGGCCGTGGAGACCTATCAGGCCCTGATCTGGCGCGGCGACTTCAACGCCGGGGTCCTGGCCGGCTGGGCCGCCCTGGGCGGCGTGGGTCTGGCCGGGATCGCCCTGGCCGTGATGATGGAGCACAGACGCGCCGGGCGCTGAGCGCCGTCAGATGTGGGTCCACAGGGCCGGGCGCGGCGGCGGTTCACGCCAGGCGTCCAGGGTCTTGCACCACAGGGTGATCAGTGCCCCGCGCCCCACCAGGGCCAGCTTGCCCGCCTTGTCGACCGAGGTCCGGCCGTCCCAGGCCGTGGCGCCCGAGCGCGAGACGTGGCGGCCGATGGCGCGATAGACGCCCCGCGCCGTGGCGACGGCCCAGGCCGAGCGCGGATTGAGATCGCGCAAGCCCCAGCGCGCCGAGGCGTAATAGGGCTCCGCCGCCGCCACCAACCGCTGGGCGGTGCGGGCGACAGCCTGACGGTGCCGGGGCTGATCGACCTGGTCGCGCGGCACGCCCGCCTCGTCCAGCCACTGGCCGGGCAGATAGACCCGCCCGCCCCTGGCGTCCTCCACCACGTCTCGGGCGATGTTGGTCAGCTGAAAGGCCAGGCCCAGGTCCTGGGCGCGGCGCAGGGTCGGCGCGTCCTGAACCCCCATGATCCGGGCCATCATCACCCCGACCACGCCGGCGACGTGATAGGCGTAGTCCAGCGTGTCCTCCAGGGTGTCGTAGCGGCGGCCCTCCACGTCCATCTCGAACCCCTGCAACAGGTCCATCGCCTCCTCTGCCGGAATGGCGTGGCGGGCGGCGACGCGCTGAAAGGCGGTGAAGACCGGGTCCGTCTGCGGCTCTCCGGCCAGGGCGGCGGCGGTGCGTTCACGCAGTTCGACCAGTTTGCGCCCCGCCAGGACCGGGTCGATGCCGACCGCCCCATGGCCCAGGACCTGGCCGTCGATCTCATCGTCGCAATGGCGGCACCAGGCGTAGAACATCCAGGCGTCGTCCCGGATGGCCGCCGGAAACAGCCGGGCGGCGGCGGCAAAGCTCTTGGAGCCCTGCTCCATCGACTGGCGGCTGTGGTCCAGGACGGCGTCGCTCATGCGGTCCGCCCCGCGTCTTCGATCATCAGGCCGGCGGTGGCCTTGGCCGAGCCCACCACCCCCGGCACGCCCGCGCCCGGATGGGTCCCGGCGCCGACGAAATAGAGGTTGGGGATCTGGTCGTCGCGATTATGGACGCGGAAATAGGCGCTCTGGGTCAGGATCGGCTCCAGCGAGAAGGCCGAGCCCTGGTGGGCGTTCAGCTGGTCGCGGAAATCCACGGGCGTGAAGATGCGGCAGGTGTCCAGATCGGCGGTCAGGCCGGGAATGTAGTGCTGCTCCAGATAGGCCAGGACCCGGTCGCGATAGCGCGGCCCCTCGACCGCCCAGTCGATGTCGGCCGAGGCCAGGTGCGGCACCGGCGCCAGCACATAGAAGGCGTCGCATCCCTCGGGCGCCAGGGACGGATCGGTGCGGGTCGGGGCGTGCAGATAGAGGGAAAAGTCCTCCGGCAGGTCCGGCCCCTTGAAGATTTCGCCGATCAGCTCGCGGTAGCGGGGACCGAACAGCACCGTGTGGTGGCGCACCTCCGGGTGGACCCGCTTCAGACCGAAATAGATGACGAACAGCGACATGGAATGCCGCTTGGCGGCCAGACGCGCCCCCTCCCTGCGGCCGCGCGGCTCCTGGCCCAGCAGGCGCTGATAGGTGTGGACCACGTCCGCATTGGAGGCGACCATGTCGAAGGCCAGGGCCTGGCCGCCGACCACCACCCCGTCGGCGCGCCCGTTGGCCAGGGTGATCCGCTCGACCGGACTGTTCAGCCGGATTTCGCCGCCCAGGTCCTGAAACAGCCGCACCATGGCCTGGATCAGGGCGCCGGTGCCGCCGCGCGGGAACCAAACGCCCCAGCGCCGCTCCAGCGCGTGGATCAGGGCGTAGATCGATGAGGTGGCGAACGGATTGCCGCCCACCAGCAGGGAGTGAAAGCTGAAGGCCTGACGCAGATGCTCGTCCTGGATATAGCCGGCGACCTTGTCATAGACCGACCGCCAGGCCTGGAGCCGCATCAACTCCGGCGCCGCCTTGACCATGCTGGCGAAGTCCAGAAAGGGCACGGCGCCCAGCTTCAGATAGCCTTCCTTCAGCAGGTCCTGGGAATAGGCCAGGAACCGGCGATAGCCCTGCTTGTCGGCCGGATTGCGCGCGACGATCTGACGGTCCAGTTCGTCCTGATCGTTGACGTAGTCGAAGACGTCCCCGTCTTCCCAGCACAGCCGATAGAAGGGGGCGACCGGCAGCAGTTCGACGTAGTCGGACAGCTTGCGCCCCGCGCCCTCGAACAGCTCCTCCAGCGCGGACGGATCGGTGATCACGGTCGGACCGGCGTCGAAGGTGTAGCCCTTGTCCTTATAGACATAGGCCCGGCCGCCAGGCAGGTCGCGCGCCTCGAAGACCGTGGTCTGAATCCCCGCCGTCTGAAGGCGGATGGCCAGCGACAGCCCCCCGAACCCCGATCCGATCACTGCTGCTCGCATTACGCACGTCCTCTTTCGACCAGACAGGTCAGGGCGGCGCCGATCGGCACCGGGGGTTTGCCGCTGAGGATCCGCGCCTTGTCGCCCAAGGTCGTCTCCCCCGCATAGAAGCGTTCGATCAGCGGCTGGGGCAGGCGGTAAAACCGCTCCAGCACCCTGTACCTCTGATCCGGCCGCGCGGCCCGAAACAGCATGCGGTTCAGCAGCCGATAAAAGCCTCTTTGCGCCCATACGTCGCGCGCATGGCGACGGATGACCTGGGCCAGGGCCGGGCCGTCCGGCGCCGCTTCGATACGCTCCGCCAGATGATCCGCCAGCCGCACCGCGTCCGGCAGGGAATAGCCGGTAGTCGGATGAAACAGACCGGCGCGCAGGCCGCTCAGCGCCGTCGGCCCCAGCCGCTTCAGATGGGCGGCGATGTCGCCGTCCAGGGCGACCGGCAGCACCCCCTCCTCCTCGCGCAGAACCGTCTCTATGACCCAGCCCCGCTGCGCGGCGTAGTCCCTGACGCCCGTTCGGAACAGGTCGCGATCCAGGTCGTCGCCGTCGGTGTAGCGGGTGTCCTCGATCAGCAGGGTCCGGTCGTCGAACGGCAGGACATAGAGGAAACGATAGCCCCCCGCCTGATCGACGCAGGCGTCCATGACGATCGGTTCCTTCAGCCCGTGGGGCGCGGTCAGCCGCACCTCCAGGCCGACGAATTTCTGAAACCCCAGGGCCAGGTCCGGCGCACCGGTCGGCCCCCGCCCGTCGATCACCGCCCGGGCCGTCAACCGCCGACCGTCGGCCAGAACCGCCTCGGTCGGCCCGGCCGATGCCACCGAGACGCCCGTCATGATCCGTCCCGGCAGGGCGCGGTCCACGGCTTGGGCGAACCGCGCCGCCGTCACGCTGGAATATCCGGTCGCCAGACGCCGTTCGACCTTGGGAAACCGCACGGAATAGCCGGGCCAGCTATGGGCGATCAGCGGCGCGATCCACGCCCGCTGCCTCGGCGTCAGATCGGGTTCGAAGAAGGACCAGGTGTGAACCCCGCCCAGCCGGTCGGCCGCCTCCACGATCCGCACGTCCAGTTCGGGCCGGACCTGGGACAGGCGCAGGGCCAGAAGGCCGTTGGCCAGACCGCCCCCCAGCAGCAAAAGGTCCGGCGCGGAACTGTCGGGGGCGGCGGCCTGCATCCGCGACAGGTGGCACGGGCGGACGTGACGGGCAAGCCGCCTGGATGCCTCCGACGCCGGCATAGGCTAGATTGAAGTCCATGACCGCCGCCGTCGCCGAGCCACGCACCGTCCCGCGCCAGACCTGGATCGGTCTGACCCTGGCGGGAATGATCGTGGCGGGATGGGCGGTTCTGCATGTCTACGGCGTCTATTTTCACCGATGGGGGCCGTTGACCCTGGTGATCGCCCCGGCGATCGTGGCGGTCCAGACCTGGTTGTCGGTCGGCCTTTTCATCGTCGCCCATGACGCCATGCACGGCTCCCTGGCGCCGGGACGGCCGCGGCTGAACGCCGCAGTCGGCCGGCTGACCCTGGGGCTCTATGCGGGCTTCCGCTTCGATCGGCTGAAGACGGCGCACCACGCCCACCACGCCGCGCCCGGCACGGCCGACGACCCGGATTTTCACGCCCCGGCGCCCCGCGCCTTCCTTCCCTGGTTCCTGAACTTCTTTCGCACCTATTTCGGCTGGCGCGAGATGGCGGTCCTGACCGCCCTGGTCCTGATCGCCCTCTTCGGCCTGGGGGCGCGGCCGGCCAATCTCCTGACCTTCTGGGCCGCGCCGGCCCTGCTTTCAGCGCTTCAGCTCTTCACCTTCGGCACCTGGCTGCCGCACCGCCACACCGACCAGCCGTTCGCCGACGCGCACCACGCCCGCAGCAGCGGCTACGGCCCCGTGCTTTCCCTGCTCACCTGTTTCCACTTCGGCCGCCACCACGAACACCATCTGAGCCCCTGGCGGCCCTGGTGGCGTCTGTGGCGCGGCGAGTCTTGATCCAGGGCTGGGGCGCGGGCCGCGAAGACCTGTTCGGCGACCTTTGTATCGACGAAGGGAACACGGCCGCGTTCAGGGCCTTATAGGTGAGAAGGAACTCGCCCATGCCCCTCGCCCTGCTGTTCGCTCTTGCCGCCCTCAGTTCGACGCCGGCGCCCGCCGCCGATCTGGCGAAGGCCCAGCCCAAGACGTCTGGCGGGATCAAGACGGCGGCCCAATCCTCAGCGCCCGTCTTGGACGACGTCAGGGTTCGACTGCGATGCATTGGGCGTGCCGACGGCCGGGTTTCGGATTGCGTGGTGCTGTCGGAGAGCCGGCCGGGCTATGGGTTCGGCGATGCGGCTGTGGCCCTGATGAACGGGACCGCGACGCCCCCCTCGCGCGACGGCGGCCGCCCGATCGACGGCCCGTTCGAACATACGATCCAGTTCACCCCTTGAGAGCCGACGGGGGCGTTCGGGTCAGGGATGGGGGGGGCGCGGGCTTGGGGTTTCAGGCAGCAAAAAGCCGCTAGATCGTTGATCCAGCGGCTTGATTGTTTGGGTGCGGGAGCAGGATTTGAACCTGCGACCTTCAGGTTATGAGCCTGACGAGCTACCGGGCTGCTCCATCCCGCGGCAGGGGTGGTTTGTGGAGGAAGAAGGGTTCGATAGGTTTTCATCATCGGCTGTCCGCCTGGTAGACCCGGCGGCGACCTACTCTCCCGCGCCTTGAGACGAAGTACCATTGGCTCTGGAGGGCTTAACGACCGAGTTCGGAATGGGATCGGGTGGGGAACCTCCGACATAGCCACCAGGTCAACGAGGCGGACAGCGGATGATGAGAAGACATTGTCGTGACGATCATCGGGTGATTGATGATCATCGAATGAGTTTTGCTGAGAAACGATCAAACCGATCGGATTATTAGTACCAGTAAGCTTCACGCGTCGCCGCGCTTCCACACCTGGCCTATCAACGTGGTAGTCTTCCACGATCCTCAGCGAAGCCTTGTTTTGAGGTTAGTTTCCCGCTTAGATGCTTTCAGCGGTTATCTATTCCATACTTAGCTACCCTGCTGCACAGCTGGCGCCATGACAGGTACACCAGAGGTATGTCCATCCCGGTCCTCTCGTACTAGGGACAGATCCTCTCAAGCTTCGAACACCCACGGCAGATAGGGACCAAACTGTCTCACGACGTTCTGAACCCAGCTCACGTACCACTTTAAATGGCGAACAGCCATACCCTTGGGACCTGCTCCAGCCCCAGGATGTGATGAGCCGACATCGAGGTGCCAAACTTTGCCGTCGATATGGACTCTTGGGCAAAATCAGCCTGTTATCCCTAGAGTACCTTTTATCCGTTGAGCGATGGCCCTTCCACTCGGGACCACCGGATCACTATGGCCGACTTTCGTCTCTGCTCGACTTGTCAGTCTCGCAGTCAGGCGAGCTTATGCCATTGCACTCGACGAGCGATTTCCGACCGCTCTGAGCTCACCATCGCGCGCCTCCGTTACACTTTGGGAGGCGACCGCCCCAGTCAAACTACCCACCACGCCATGTCCCGGGACCGGATAACGGTCCTCGGTTAGACGTCAACGACAGTAAGGGTGGTATTTCAAGGACGACTCCACCAGAGCTGGCGCCCCGGTTTCATAGTCTCCCACCTATCCTACACATACGGTCGCTAACGCCAAGGCGAAGCTATAGTAAAGGTTCATAGGGTCTTTCCGTCTGACCGCGGGAACCCCGCATCTTCACGGGGAATTCAATTTCACTGAGCCTGTGCTGGAGACAGTGGGGAAGTCGTTACGCCATTCGTGCAGGTCGGAACTTACCCGACAAGGAATTTCGCTACCTTAGGACC